>SDBU01002509.1_pt1 | contig 24294 bp, 19 predicted proteins | sample 2277071 | NCBI WGS metagenome assembly SDBU01 (sample SAMN10397929, study PRJNA504765) | marine sediment metagenome | isolation source: marine sediment core GS08_GC12, 126 cmbsf | place: Arctic Ocean: Gakkel Ridge, Loki's castle | collected 2008
ACATTGATTCATGGATTTATTATGCAGGATATTATGCATCTTCAGTAGATGAAAATGATAAAACGGTGGAGGTTGTAAATGAACTTTTTAAATATGAGCCTAAACCTGGCAAATCACCATCATTATTTGAATATGTTTTGAAAAAGGTTCAGAATTACACTGATGATGATGCTCCTTCAAAAAAGGTAATGCCAAATCCACCATATTTTGATCGAGAATATTATATGCGATACAGCGGGGAATGGTTAATTGCAGCAACGTATTACTTGAAAACTAGTAAAATAAGTGAAGCTTGGGAAGCTTTTGAGAAAGCTATTTCATTTCCTAGAAATAAGAATAAGGCCCTTTTATTGTATATTCTTCTTGTTTTAAATTTAATGAACAAAAAATATGATAAAGCTATTGAAAATGGTGAAAAAGCGGTGGAAGTTGATCCTAAGTTTAAATATGCTTGGCAGCAACTTGGTAAAGCTTATTTTTGTAAAGGAGATTATTATCACGCCATAAATTGCAATGAAAAAGCTTTAGGATTCGATAAATTTTTTGACCTGTCACTTAAGTTAAGAGAAGAAATCCAGACGAAAACAGAAGAAATTAAGAAACTTGGAATGCAAAATATTTTTTCCTACGAGAGACAACACATCAATAAGGAAGAAAGAGATTTCTTATTGGATCTTGAAAAAGAATGTGGAAAACCCATCCCTGTAATTAGTAAAGTGAATTGGGATACTGTTAATCCTAGATTTGGATTTGTTGCAAAGAATGGTCATATTGTAAAGTTAGGTTTAACAATAGAAGCCCATTCAATCAAAATAATTCCAGAATCGATTAAAAATTTAATTAATCTTGAAGTATTGACTATCAGAGGGTTACATAATTTACAAAAGTTTCCAGAATCCCTAATTTTCATAAAAAATCTCAAATATTTAAGATACGCACATTGTCCGCTACCTTACAGTATCGCAATGGATCCTAACTCATTGCCAAAAATCATTTGTAATCTAACATCTCTTGAAAAACTACATTTAGATCTAAGTTATATCACAACATTACCGGATTGTTTAGCTTTTCTCCCTAATTTACAGGAAATTAATATACCGTGTCCAAATTTAAAAATAATCTCCCCAGTTATAAAAGAGTATTTTGAATATCAAGAATTTCAGAAACCACGTCGAAGATATCTAATCAGAAAGAAAACACCTTCTATAGAGGATGATATTTCTCCAGATACAATTTACCGTCAATTTTTATTAAAGAGGAAGAGTGAACCTGATTCCATTAAAGATTTAATTAATCTCATCGAGAAATCAGAATTATTGGAAATAAAAATCAAGGGTATTAAGTTATTAAAAAAATATTCATCTAAAAATGAAGAGGAGTTTAGATTTCTTAAAAGATTGATAATTTCAACCCCAAATACTGAGCATGAATTTCAAATTTTGCAAAGGATAATAACTACAGATCCAAATATTCTCATTAAGATTGCTGCTATTGAAGTTTTATTGTTTAAATTTGCTGATATAGCGTATGAACCAATTAAATCGGTATTGATGAATGAAAAGGCTTTACAAGTGACTGAATTTGTCAGAAAGGCTATCCAAAACAGCGATTCTCCAGGTATTCAAAAAATAAAGAATGAATTCCAAGACATTTTAATTATAAAAGGTATTGAAAAATTAATTAGACAACCATTACGTGAGCTTACAGACTTTAAAGTTATTAAAAAGAAACATTATGGGATACAAGGTCCACACGGGTATATCAAAAAAGGAAATCGAATAACACACTTAGGCTTGCTGATGAATAGTCCAGTTCAGCAACATGATTTAACATCATTACCTAACAATATTGGTGGTTTAAATCATCTGGAAGAATTAAGAATAACTAGCTGTCACCATTTAACCAATCTCCCAGAAGAAATTGGAAAATTAAAGAACCTAAGAAAGTTAGTTTGTGTTGATTGTGGATCACTAAATTCTTTACCAAAGAGTATTGGTGATTTAGAGAATTTAGAACATTTAAAATTATCTAAATGTTACACCCTAAGAAAGATTCCTCCCACTATTTCAAAGCTGAAGAAACTAAAAGTTTTAGAGTTAAAGGATTGCTGGTCTCTTATCTCTTTACCAGAAAATTTAATAGGACTGGAATCTCTTAAAATAATTCGTTTAACAAATTGTAAATCTTTAAAAAATTTACCAAAAACTATTGCAGAATTACATAATCTTGAGGAAATTAAATTAGAGAAATGTAGAAAACTTGAAACTCTTCCGGATGAAATTGGAAATATAAAATCTCTCAAAATTTTGAATTTGCGAAGCTGTTCTCATTTAGAAAAGATTCCGGAAAGCTTTGGTAATATAGTAAATCAGAAGGAATTAGATTTAAGTTATTGTTTTTATTTAAAAAATTTACCAGAAACAACAGGAAATTTTAAAGAGCTTAAAAGAATTAGTTTGAGAGGATGTAGAGAATTAAAATCTATTCCTGAAAGTATGAGCAATTTAACACATTTAGAAGAGCTTGATTTCTATGCATGTAGAAAATTGGCATTACTCCCCAAGAATATTGAAAATTTAGTTAATCTTAAAAAATTAAACTTGTCTCATTGTGATTCCTTAAGCTCATTACCCAATTCAATAGTAAATCTTAAAAATTTAGAATATATGAATTTAGAAGGGTGTTTTTCGCTAAATTTGTTACCCGAAACTGGGAAATTTTTAGAGAAATTACGAGAATTTAAAAATAGATTATCACCTATTAGAGAATCTATAACAAGATTTCATTATGATAGGTTGGATGTAGAGTTAAAGGAATATCAAGAAAAAAGATACTCTGAATTGAAATCTGCTCCAATAATATTGGTTGAAAAAATACAAAATCTCATAAGAAGGGGTGTTGATCCTGAAGATGCAAAAATCCTAATTAGATTTTTTAGATTTCTTGAATGGGATTTAAAAAAGTCTGAGATTTATAAAGATTTAGATAGAGATCGAGGTGACATGTGGCCTTTGCATCATTATAAAATTAATGAGGATGGAAAAGTAATTGAATTGCATTTACATGATGGGGGCCAAATTTATCTTACATTTATTCCAGATTATCTATGTTCACTCGATTCTTTAGAAATTATTAGATTTCCTAATAACTTAATTGAAACTGTACCAGAATGGATTATTAATTTAAAATCACTCAGAGCTCTTGAGCTATGTAATGTTGCACAACCAAATCGAACTATCCCAGACTCATTAAAATCATTTATCCAATCTTTAGAGAGTTATAAGGAATTTTATTAACTATTTGGAAGTATTTTCCGTTTTTTAACTAATAATATGTTTATCATTATAAGTATTTCGGAAGTGAATATTTACGAGTTGTAAGTTCTGGCCTACGAATCAAAAACTGGTATTGAGATGATCAATAATGGCTACTTACCCATGCATCATTAGTAATGATGATGTGTGAAGCGGTAAGGACAATGTACCGTCAGCGCTTAGCTACAAAGCGGGCTGTGGGCTAGCCAAAGAACCTATGGGAAACGACAGTGAAGGTATGACTTATAATCCAGAGATCTGTCTTGATCCTAAAAATCTCATTATAGTTTGTAAACGTTGCCATAGCAAAATTAAAATGAATGTACTTTATTTGTTGGTTAATTAGAAAATTATACCTGTATTCATATATTCCCAAAATAGGAATCTATTATATCAGCGTTTTAAATACAGGCACAAATTTTTCTAATTAATCCTTGCATAATAACAATCTATATTTATCAACTTCAATAATCCATCATTGGACTTTTATTGATTTAGAGCATTTTTATCTGAAATTAAATTTATATTCGTCATTAAAGGAGACTATTTCTATAATTCTGATTATTTCCCTTTATTTTATAGTATTTGTTTTGATCAATTTCAATAATTCATAATGGTATGTTTATTGGTTTAATACATTTTTAACGAAAATGTAAAAATATTCGACATTATGTCAGAATGTGATCATCTCTTACTAAGAAAGTTATCAACCTTGAAGATCAATCTGAATGAATTGACGAGAATGATCTCAGATTGAATAAAAAATTTCGGGATTATTTACATAATCAACAGTTAGATGTGACTTTTCTATCAGTAAACTTATCGTTTTTCGAAGTCATACCTTTTTATTAGTTTAAAAGAAGAGAATATTTCTGTGGTTTTGTTTAAGAATGAAACTAATCAGAATCCATAGTTTAGATTTGTACTGTTTAGAAATGCTTAAAAATGGTCATAAGTTTTTATACCATGTATAAAATTAAGATTAATAATTTTATCATAATTTACTAAAAAGAGAAAATCGTATGAAAAAAACAAAATTATTTTCTATGCTAATCCTTTCAGCATTAATCCTTGGAACCATTGGCGGCGCAATAGGATATCAAGAATATCTCTATAGATGGAAAGATGATGGAGATGGAGGAACTCATGGGGGATGTCATGGGTCAGCAAATACAAAAGCGAGTGTAACTGGAACTATGGTATTAACAATTAATGAAACAGGAAATTTACTTCCAGGACAAGTTTTTGAGTTATCGGTTGCAGTCCTTAATTTCACAGAGGCTAACTTATTACCCTATGAGGGTAGAATGACAATAGGCGTTCCTGGATACCTAGGTGATAATGCGCTGTTTACATCAGGACTCTCTCAACAAACATTGAAAAGAAGAGAAAGGGTTGATACTTGGGGATCTTATAATGATAGTAACTCTGATAATGAATTTATGCTTTTTGCCCCAATGATCCCGGGAAATTTTGATCTTTACGCTGTTGTAATATCAGGGATGAATCAATCTAATGAAGGCGCATACAATCTTACTTACATTGAGGATTATATATCGATTAACGTTGTAGAAATTAATGATACAACACATCCTATAATAACTGTTTCTCCGACTGTTAAAATCGTTGACCATGACTATACAGGGAAAAGTTTCTCATGGACAGCAACCGATATAAATCCCGATAGTTATAGGATATTTCTTAATGACACAGTTAATGTAACAGCAACCACGTGGACAAGTGGCACACCAGTTTCCTATAACATTCCGGACGGATTAGCACCAGGACCTCATATTTTTAGGATTATTTTTAAAGATCTCCTTGGTAACACAGTAGAACATACAGCTATGTTGATTGTAAATCCAGAATCCGAAGCAGCACCCGGACCAACAATATCAGGTGGTCTTTTGACTGTCATTGTTGGTACTACTTTAGCTGCCTCGACTATCTTAATACTTAGCATTCGAAAGAAGATAAGGAAAAGAGATCTGTAAACACATATATAATTATTATATCAATTTTTTAATTTTTTTTTTTAAAATTTTTTACCTTTATATTCATATTCTTCAAAAAATAGCATACAAATATAATCCAATAATTTTTATAAATGGATTCACTTTACTCAGTAGTTATATTCAAGAATATTTTATGATCAGATGCTTAAGGATAGACAAAAATTTTTTAGAACCGATTTTTTATTAATTATTTCATTAATAATGTTGGTGATTAACCTCTCTTTGATTGTAGGGTTAACGTCAACTAACATTTTAATATGGCGTGAGCCCCCTAACGCTCATCGAATCGTCTATATAGTATTCTTTTACCATGTATCGGGAGCTTGGCTTGCATACTTTTCATTTGGTGTTAGTTTAGTCTCTCATATTTTATATTTAAAGAATAAAAATATAAATTGGAGTCTTTTGGGTAAAAATAGTATAATTGTTGGAGTATTTTTCACAACTTTTGCCTTAATAACTGGATCATTATGGTACAATTCCACATCAGGGAATTACGGCTCCAACCCCGAAGATTATTGGCAATGGAGTGATGGAAGACAAACCATGACCTTGGTATTACTCATGTCTTATTTAGCATTTTTAATTTTTAGAAGTATGATTGAAGATAAAGAAAAAAAAGCCAAAATTTCCGCCGCTTTGGGTATTGCTTTATTCCCAACTATCCCATTAAGTTATCTATCAGCAATAATCTTTACAAGTCTACATCCATTAATTGGTGCCCCAAGTACAACAAATCTTGTATCATATGGGGAGCCCCTGAAGATATTTATATTACTTTTTAATTTAATCGCTATTACCATCTTATTCATTTATTTAGTCCAAAAATTATATAAATTAGATATGGAAAAAGAAAAATTAAATGAGATAATACAAAGAAAATTAATGGAGGAGTAATTTAAATGTCAGTACAATACGAAATTTATCGAGATGTAGTCACAATCACCATTAGCTATTTATTGTTTTGGATAGTAATTATAGTCTTAATATTATATCCTAAACTAAAGTTAAAGAAGATTCAAAAACGAATTCAAAATTTAGAGAAAAATATAAATTAAGGCATTTAATGTGGTAAAATTTAAAAAATCAAAAATTATAGCAGTTGTTGCTATTGTAGCATCTATTATAATTATTATTTCTTTAATCTCTGTAAACTCACGACCATATCTTAGGGTATCTCAAGTTACCGCAAGTCCCACAGGTTATAATAACAAAGAAATTCAAGTAATAGGAATTGTTCAAGGTTTTTCGGGTAGTGATTTTAATTTAACGGAGGGTGAAAACGCAATTCTTATTCACACATCTGGAGTTACAGTACCTAATGATGTAGATAACGGACTTGAAGTTGTTGTTACCGGAATATTTAATTCCTCCTTGATTTTAACTGCAAGTCAGATTCTTACTCAATGTAGTTAAGACTCTTAATCGTATAGTAACGTTTGAGAAATAATTACTATTATTGAAACCATAAGAGTAATATGTGCCATAATAAAAATTAATTCATAATAGATTGGGGCAATAAATCCACTAAATAAATTTATATTTAGTGATATAATTGGTGTTATAATAGGTAATATCAAAGGAAACAATAATATGGGTAATACAAAAGATTTATTTTTTGTATGCATCGAAAATGCTGAGACTAAACCGCCACAGATTGATAAATCAATAGTAGGTAATATTATGCTTATTAAAATTTGAATAAAGTTTAAATTTTGAATTACTGGGGCTGAGAAAATAAAACTAAATAGGAATATTATAATCTCTACAAATATCAATAAAATAAAGCAAAAGACTATTTTACTCAGAAGAATTGTGCTAGCAGAGACTGGAGAAGTTATCAATCCTCCCAAAGTCCCAGATTCTCTTTCATGAATAAATAATTTACTCATAATGAAAATGAGAATGAAAAAGATTATAAACCAATTTTCAATAACATAAATTTCTAGGTCCATATTCTGATTTTGTGTGCTATAATTATAGGCAGATGAAAAAATAAAGATTGATATGACTCCAAAAAGAAGAATGGAAAATAAATCGTTAATTTGTCTAATCTCTGATTTAATATCTTTCTTTAAGATTGTTGTAAACAATTTTAATCTTAATTTGAAAGATATTTTTTCATGCTTCATGATTATTTCCTCTAAAAATATGATTCAATTTCATTCTCATTTAACTCTTCTTTTGAAAACGATTTATTTATTTTTCCCTTTTTCAATATGATTAAATCATCACAAATTTGCTTGAATACTTCAATATTATGGGTTGTAAGAATTATTGTGATCTTCTTTTTTTCCTTTAATTCTTTTATGAATGTAATAAGAATTTTTGTAACTTTATAATCTAAACCTGAGAAGGGTTCATCAAGAAATAAAATTGAGGGTTCATGTATTAATGATCTTATTAATTCAACTTTTTGTTTCATTCCATGGGATAAATTTCCAATTGGTTCATGAATCCAATCTACAAGATTGAATTTCATAGCAAATTCTTTGATTTTTCTTCTTAATTTTTCTTTTTCGAAAAGCAGGTGTAAGTTTACATAGTACTTTAAATTTTCATAAAGAGTTAATTCTTCATAGAGAAATGATTCATCAGTAGTTATCCCAATATTCCGTTTAATAATATTCGGGTGATCTCCATAATTCAATCCATCAATAACGATTTTTCCAAATGTTGGTGATAATAAACCGCATAAAATTTTAATTAAAGTAGTTTTTCCGGCCCCATTCGCACCCGCAATTCCAAATATTATATTTTCCTGAATTTCAAAGGAAACGTTTTTAAGCGCAAAAAAGTATCCAAATTGTTTAGAGACGTTGATACACTTAATTATGTTTTTTTTGGATTCAAGCATAAAATGACGACGTTATGACTTATTTTCAATTTAAACTGTACTATTAATTTAAAAATATGGCTAAAACTAAAACTCTCTCTTTTTAATATCAAATTTTTAAAAATAAAAATATTTTTATGTTAAATTTTTGATTAAAAATAATTTCTTGTTGAAATCATTAATGTTAGATATAGTGCAAGATTTGCTAATTTTTTAAAGCGAAGTATAACTAAAGCCTAAAGCTATTTTATGACTTCTTCAATGTACTCTTTCTCCTTAATATTAATCTTAGGAAAAAAAGCTATTAATATTGACGGGATTATCCCAACCATCAAAAATATGAAGCCTGTAATATAAAGAAAATCTAAGATGAGACCCGCGTTCGGATCGGTAGATGTTCCGACGAGTATGAATGAGATCCCTACATGAATTATCGTTTTCGAATTAACTCTAAAGAAATGTTTAACCCCTTTTTTAATACTTAGGTTTTGACCCAGTTTCAAGAAAGAGCTAAATAATGCGATAAAATAAATGATAATTACAGGATTCAACCATATACCGAAACCTAGCTGTAAAATGGCCGAGAAAATTGATTGAATTATAATCGCTATAATAATCGCCATCGCTATCCATTTTATCTGGTATATTTGCCATAATGAACAAAATATTAGTGAAATTGCTAAGCCAGCTGCCAAGAATAGCATACTTACTCTATAGTAATCTAATCCAATCCATATAGTATTGATCGGAAAATATCCAGATAGCATAAAAGTGAATGGGGGGATGAAAAGTCCAAATACGCAAACAAAAGCCATTCCAAATAAAAATATATAACTTAAGTAGTCAAAAAACAGTTTCTTTTTCTTGTATTCATCTAATAGATAATCTAAAATAATATAAATGACGTATAATGTTGACGCTACTAAGATTATTCCAATTAAAATTACCCATACAATTAGTTCAGCTCCTCCCGCAAATGTATGGAGAGAATTTAAACCTCCCCCTCTGGTTATCAGAGTTGAAAATAATATTGAAAGGAAAATTAAACATACATTAATTTGTACTAAAAGTTTATTTTTTTTTTGAAATGACATAGTATGAAAGTAAGCCGTCGCAAAAAGCCAAGGTAGAAGTGAAACAGTTTCTACTGGATCCCAACCCCAATACCTGTTCCAGGGAGCTAAGGCAATCTTAGCCCAATAGGCTCCCAAGCCAATGCTTAATGAGAGTACCAACCATCCAAATTTTAAAGAGAATTTATAAAAATCTTCTTGATATGAATTTAACAATTTTGAGTTTTTCTTTGTGATTTCAGCTATTGCTTTAGTAAAAGGAATTAAGAAAATAGCGTAACCAATAAATGTAAACAATGGGTGCCAAATCATAAAGGGGGATATTAGAAGCGGATTTAATCCTAACCCATTAGGGTAGGTAGGTGGAGTTTGAACTTCAAATGGATTCATGTAAAATAGAATAAAAACAAAAAATATGGAAATAATTAACGACATGATAATTGCCCGAATAAATACTAAATCTTCTTTCTTTTGATTTTTGATTCTAAATAGGTTAATTATTATTGAATTGAATACCATCCATGTCATAATGGATCCGTCTTCTCCAGCCCAGATTGCTACGATTTTATAAGCCACTGGTAATGTCGTATTACTATAATTCATGACATAAACTATTTCATAAATTTGGGTTAAAAAACTATACATCATGAGTATGAATAAAATTACTGATAAACTCATGTTGAGTACAGAAAAAAAATAATAGTTCTGCTTTTTCACTACGAGGAAAATAACATCACATATCATAAGAGCAATTAGAACAAAAATAATATAATTACCGAGAAATGCAATTATATTGATTCTAATATTAAATTCGATTAAATCTAAAAATATAGGAATAACAATCGTTAAGCAAATAAGTAGTACTATATTGAAAGCAAGAATCTTCTTTATTGATAATTGATTTATCTTCATAAATATCTAAATATAATTATTAAAGATTTCAATTAAATTTTTTTAATAAAAGGAAATCAGTAAAATAGAGGTAATTCTTGCTATAAAGTTTTAAAGAAATTGTAATTTTAACTAAACATCAATTTAAATTATTCATTTTAAAATAATTACTCACAATTTTGGACGGAATATAAACATGAAAAAAAAAGCTCTCATCATTTTCTTAAGCATCTTTGGGTTAATGTTTGCATTGTTAGCTTATTTCGGTACAGCAACACCGGATCAAGGCGATACTCATAGTAGTTGTCATTCCGGAGCAGGATATACAATTTTATCTACATCAGGGACCACAGTTGAAGTAAACGACACTTCACCTATATTTTTTAATATTACCGCGACTGGCAGTAATTTATTTGTCCAAGCAATTCCGGAGGCTAAAAATAATGATCAATTCGTGATCAGTCCAACAACAGCGAGAATAACCGATGGATCAGGAAATGATTCAGACCTAGATCCTAATGAGATTACTGTAATGTTTAATGTTACTGCACCTGCGGCTGAGGGTTATTACGTTCTTTTTATCCTAGCAGGTGACAATAATGCAGGGAAACCGGGATTTGCCCTCATAGAAATAGGCTTTAGTGTAGGAGGTGCCGCAGAACCCGTTGTTAATCCATTGGACTTTATTTTTGATCATTTAGGTTTATATTTAGGGATGCCCGCATTAATCTTATTAACACTTGGGACGATTCTCGTCCTAGTGAATGAAAATAAATTTGTTAAAGTGCATGGATTTCTCGCAGGGGGTTCTTGGATTTTAACTGTTATAAATGTTGCTGCAGCTGTAATTAAAATTTCCCCACAAGCTTGGTTAACGGGGTATGAATTAATCTATCATCTTCCCCATATAATTTTAGGGTCAATAGGATTGATCACAGGATTTTTTAGCATGTTATTCGGTATAGCAGCAGAACGAAAACCTGCAAAATTGACGGGCTACATAACACTAATATGTTGGTGGGCAGCCTTCTTTACTGGTTATTTATTGAATTCCAATCTTCTGTTAGTATAACAATAAAAAGGTGTAATTGTATAATGAGTGAATCAGACAATATTAAAGAAAAAGGACAGGACGTAGTTCTTGAGAAAAAAAAGAATCTTGCTGATGAATTTTTAGAATTTATCTCTCCTTATCACGTAAGTACAAACCCTTATGAACTCGAATCCGCCTCAGCAGATTTAGCTTCCTTGCCTATATACCATTATAAATTTAAAAAAAAATATCGAGCATCTCATGTGATTCGACCCGCAGATACAAATGAACTTTCTTTAGCTATTAAACTGTGTCGAGAAAGATTAATTCCCGTTACAATAAGATCTGCAGGAACTTCCTGCTTTGCATCTGCAACACCCTCAAGAGGCGGTGTGATTATTGATGTGAGAAGAATAAATAAAATCCATGAAATAGACTCGGAGAAAATGACTGTTAAATGTGGAAGCGGAATTTCATGGTTAAATCTTATTGAACAACTCGCAGATTTCGGTCTTGCACCAAAATGTTATCCCACCAGCTTTAAAACATCCTGTGTTGCTGGATTCATAGGAACCCCCGGGGATGCAGGGATTGGGGTTTTTAAATATGGTGCAATGAGGAATACAATTCTTTCTTTGGAAGTTGTGTTACCAAATGGAGAAATTATAAACGTTTCAAAAGGGTCTAAGGGTGATTTCTCTATTGATGATTTTGAAGGAACGTATGGTATTTATGGAGCAATTTCAACTGTTGAATTATCTTTAACTACTCTTAAAACATCATTAGAGATAATAGGCTATGGATTTAACTCAATTAAGGATGCTTCCAATTTTTATGAAGCACTCAAAACTGATATCCCTAATAAACCTTTTTTCCTCTCAATCTCTGAAGGTAAATTTGAGAAATATTCTCACATTGAATATCCAAAACAGCAGTGGCTAGTATGGGCAGTACTTTACGATGAACCTGAAGAAACTTCAAAAGGGATTTCTACAATTAAAAATATAGCATCTAAATTTGACTCTGTTGAAGTTGAAAATGCTTATTTAAGGGAAAAATGGCGTGATATCAGTGATGCAGAAGTATCAATAGGATTATCCGCTCGAAACTTGATTTTTCAGGAATATTGGATTTCTGATGATAGATTGCTTGATTTTATTGAAACCTACAATATTATTAGTAAAAAGTTTAAATTCCCCACCGCCCTTTACACTTTAACTGGAGAAGCTGAGTTTAGTAGAATTAAAATTTTTGGTTTAACCGATATTGATCGAACACTCGAATTTTTTGCTGTTAAAGCGTTTTTACACAATTTAGCTGTAAAAGCATTCAAGCAAGGAGATAGGTTATACACTATAGGAATCGTGAATACCTTTTATTATCTTAAATTTTTACCTGATGTAGTTGCTAAAAAGAAGATTTTAAAAGAAAAATTAGACCCTAAACACTTATTCAACTCCTATAGAATAACTAAGGCGACAATGAAGTATTGGAGGATTTCTCTGTTGTTTAAAACTGCTCAAATACTATACAAAATTCTAAAAATTAGAAAATAGATGATAAAAAAATAATTCGAATATAAATTAACGATTAAATTTAAGTAAAAATGAAATTTTAATCAATTGTAAATTATAAAGGATGAGGGGTATAAATTATCATGAACGAAACTGAAAGAAAAAAAGATTTAAGTGATATTATAACTACTGGTCCTCCGGTAGCAGGCTGGGCCGCTCCATCTAAGGCTAACATTATAGATCCAATTTACAAACCAGGAGATATATACTCTTATGAACGGTGCACTCATTGTGGATATTGTCGACATGTTTGTAAAGTATATAATACATCTTGGAGTGAAACGGATTATGCTGGAGGGCGTAATAGAATTATAAAAGCACTAGATCGCAAAGACATTAAATTTGATAGTGAGGAAATTATTCCGTCAGTTTTTAGATGCATGCTTTGCGGGAATTGTGCTACTGTATGCCCTGTTGGAGTTGATACGCTTGCTGTCTTTCAACACCTTCGTAAAGTGGTTGTTAAAAAAGGAGCAGTTCCAGCAAAACTAGTGATAATTAAAAATTCTTTAAAAGAAAATAATAATCCATTTCTTGAAACTCATGCTGATAGATTTAATTGGTGCGACTCTTGTGATGAAGCAGAAGAGGCATTAAGACGTGGGAAAAGTATATTTGTTAGTGATGATTCTCTAAAGTCTGAGGATGTTAAAGCTCCCAAAGGACCTGCCACCAAGGTCGGTTACTTTGTAGGTTGCACGTCATCGTATAGGAATAAAGAACTTTCTACAGCTACTAGCCAAGTGTTGAATAAATTGGGTGTTGAATTTATGGTCTTCCCCGAAGAACGATGTTGTGGTTCAGTATTATTCCGAACAGGTTTAGAAGATGATGCTTTAGAACTTGTAAAACAAAATTATGAAATGGTTCGTAAAAGTGGAGTTGAAGATGTCATATTTTCATGTTCAGGTTGTTTCTCTACATTCACTTTAGAATATAGTAAATATGCTAATAATAATTTAGGATTTAACCTCTATCATATAACCCAATATGCTTTAAAAATTGTAAAAGAAAAAAATCTTAAAATTCGATATACTAAGCGATCAAAAGATGATCCATTACTTATCACATACCATGATCCTTGTCATTTGGGAAGATATTGTGGTGTTTATGAGGAACCAAGAGAACTTATTCGTAGAATAGAAGGAGTTAAACTCTATGAGATGAAACATAATAGAAGTATGGCTTGGTGTTGTGGTGCTGGAGGAGGAGTAAAAGCCTTATATGGAGATATTGCAGTAGAGGTTGGTAGAGATAGATTGACAGAAACTCGTGCATGTATGGTAAGAATTAGAGAAGATAGATTAAAAGAAGCAATGGAGACTACCGCTGAAGTTCTTGTAAGCTCTTGTGTGTTCTGTAAAAATAATTTATTCCAAGTTGCAAACGAGGATAATTCACCAATCAAAGTTATGGATATTTCTCAACTGCTAAATGATTGTGAATTCTATTAATTCTTTTTTCTATATTATTTCTTCAGAATATTTTCTTCCTATTTGATTTTCCTTTCGAAAATCATTAAAAAAAAAATAAAAATTTTATAAATATTTTATTTTTTAATTGCTATCATTCAAAGGTTCAAATCCTATAATATGAGGAGTATCAATGAGTTTTCCGCTGCCCCATACAACTTTTACCCTCATCCCCGGTTTTAACTTTTTAGATGTGGCATTAAAAATAGGCATAATTATCGCTGTATCGGATTTATCTATCAGAATCAACCCATACAGTGCTTTCTCTTTTTTTCTTTTTTTCTTTGAATCAATCGATTTAATAAAATTCTTCAAAATTCCTGTGGGTGGTAATTCTATCAGTTCATCTGTTTGTTCGAAACAAATTTTGCACATGATTTTTGGTGGAAAATACACTTTCCCACATTTCGAACACTTTGAACCATAAATGATTTTTTCATCTAATCCACTGTAGAATTCATCAAGAATATACATTTTTTAACTATTTTAAAAAAGAGTAATTTTTTATCCCATTATGGGTATGAACTCTAAATATTAAAAAGTTTCGATCTGTAACTATTCTGTTCAAAAAAGTTTGTTTTTGTATAAAATCGAAAATCTGCTAGCTTTTTATATACAATACAAGTTCAAGCTTAAATGTATAATTAAATCGTTTTTTTTATAAGGCTTGAAAATTCTTCTGAATTTTCAATATCTTTCCAACTCAGAGAAATTTCTTCAAGAGATGAAATATTCTTGATAGATTTAGGGAGTTGAGTTAATTTATTATTTATTAATTTCAATTTTTTAAGAAAACTGAGATTTCCAATCGAACTAGGTAATTCTTTTAAAAGATTTCCATTTAACGATATTTCAATTAGAGATTGCATTGATCCTGTGGATTTAGGTAAAGTTTCAATATTATTTCCACTAAGATTCAGTTTTTCAAGAAGTTTTAATGAACATATAGAATCAGGGAGCTCTTTTAATTGATTATCACTCAAATTTAATATTTTAAGAGATTTTAAATCACCAAATTGTTCAGGAATCTCCCTCAATTTGTTTTGTGAAATATTTAGTTCTTGGAGCGAAGATAGAAAACAAAGAGACTGAGGAAGTGTTTCTAAATTGTTATCGATGACCCTAAAAGTTTTAAGCGATTTTACACCCCCTATTGAAATTGGAAGGAATTCTAACTGATTCCAACTCAATTTTAAGATTTCAAGGGAATGAAAAAGGTCTAATTGTTCAGGTAATTGAACAAGCTGATTGTCTTCTATACTTAATTTCTTTAGAGTAGAAATAGATGTTATTGAATTTGGGAGATTTTTTAGATTATTATTATCTAGATCTAGAATTTCTAATGAATCAAGCAATCCAAGTGATTCAGGAATTAAGTTCAAATTGTTTAATCTAAGATTTAGTTCTTGGAGTGATTTAAGAGAACCAAGGGATGCGGGAATTTTTTTCAAACTATTTCTACTAATATTAAAGTATTTCAGAGAAGAGATATAACCAATCGATTTTGGTATTTCAGTTAATTTATTGGATTCAAGATTCAAATAAGTTAAATTTGATAATCTACCAAGAGAATAAGGAATCTTTTTCAATTCATTGTTTTTTAAATTAAGATATTCTAGTGAACGGAGATCGGATAATGATTCGGTCAGTACCTTTAGATTGTTACCCTCTAGACCAAGTATTTCCAGATGTTTAAAGGATCCAATTGAATCAGGAAGAGAATATAAACTACAATTCTTTAAAATAAGTGATTTTAATGAGCTAAATTGATTAATATATTCAGGTAAAGTTATCAAAGGATCTTCTTCGAGCTTTATCTCAATAATGTTTCCGGATTCCACTTCAAAGTTTAGATGGGGATGGTTTTTACGCAAAAAGGAAATAGTTAAGAAATTCTTTAAAATATCAGATAATTGCGAAACTGAGAATTTTTCTAATGGGCTATGATATATTAAGTTGGTGACAGATTTTCGGAATTTAGGTTCTTCAATTAGTAATAACTGAGTTATTAACGTTTCCTTAGCCGGTCGTGTGTTGAGTCCTTCTAAGGCTTGGATAAGCGCAATCGAGCTTTTATAGGTAAGGTCATTGTTAACAACCCATTTGAGGGGAAAAAATTTAATTCGTTCCAAATTTTTTAAGTTTTGTATCCCAATTAGATCTGAATGATTCTCAAGTGAATTACGATCACGCCAATAAATTACTTGATTATCAACATTAGACAAATCTAGTTCACTAATCAATCCGTTTTTAACTTTAAAATTAATTTTTTTAAACTTTTTAATGAGAAATTTGAGTGTAATATTATTAATTAGGATTTCTGCAAAATCTTTTTGCGAATATTTATTGATTGTAGTACGGTTGAATAACTCGTTTAAACTCGTTTTAAATTTGGCAATATTTATTTTTTCAACTTCTTCAATCAATAGCGTAACGACACGCTCATCAATAATTTCTTCTAATGATTTTACAATTGTTATTAAACAATCATAAGACGACTCATGCTGAAGTGCCCAAAGAAAGGGAATAACAGCTTTATTTAAAAATTTAGTTTTAATAACTTTTGCAGCCGAGTATCTTACATTTTCATTAGTATCCGAAATTAATAGATTTTCTAAAATCTTAAATACTTTTTTGTGCTTAAAATCAATTTTATTTAATATGTCGATGCACTCTTTCCTTGTAGTATCGTCATCAATATTTTCCATTAATGTAATCAACAAATCAATTGTTTTTGATAAGCCTAGATTTCTTTTTCTGAAATCTTCGTAAATCTTGTTAGGTTTTAGATACATTGTTCTTTAAATTTTCTTATAAATCTTTTAAATGATCGTAAGGAATTTTTATACAAATTAGTCGTATCCAATGATAAAAATATTCTATTACTTATATAAGAATTACGGAATGTTTTTAATTTTAACCTAAAATTTAATTTTGGTTTCAATTTTTTACTTAATTACAGCAATTAATTTCAAATTCTAAACATTTATTGTAAATATAATTACTAACTTTTTATCATAAACCAAGAATTATTGGAGTACGAGAAAGAAACAATTAAAGACTTGATACGTTAACTTCGATAGATCCTTGAAATTTCTTTTGAATTTCTAATTGTAATCTCTCACTTAACCCAGGGAATGCAGCTGACCCATACACCACGATGTTATTACATAATCCGCGCCTAAAATTAACTTCACATTGGCTTAACACACTCACAATCGCTCCATCTAAAGATTCACTATCTTTGCCTACTAAACTTGGTTTGAAAATACATTCTGAAGCCATATAATGAGATTCTCTGATTTTCTTCCCCGTCCCTTGACGTTCAAGGGAGATATTTTGTTCTTTAATGCGGGCTGGTTCCTTTTCTGGATCTATTGAAACATACAACACCCTATTCCTAGTATTTCTTAATCTTTCGGTAATTTTAGGACCACTACTCCCTCCCATGGTCCCTTCTTGTTGTCCTAATCTTCTGAAATATTTGGCTATTACATCCCCTGTAATTTCAAAATTTATTATTGCATGATTCACGACGAAAGTTTCGAATATAGGAACGATATATGACTCTTGTTCACCCAAACTTACCATTAAGCCAGTTTTTTTGCTCGACATGGATAATTTTGTACTTGCTTCCTTCACGTAATTCTCAATTGTACTCATAAAAATTGCCCTCCATAATAAAGGTAATTATCTAGAAGAACTAGACGTTTATAAGTTTCAAGTTTTTTATTCACCTTTCACAATACATGCGAATACAAGTCTTAAAGACGATGGAATTAGTCAAAGTAGTAGGGATTATTTATTGAAAAATTTTAACGAAATTATAAAAAGACTTGAATCTTCTCAGCTAATTTCAAAAAAAAGCAGTAATTACACCCTAACTAAAAATGGTATAGAGTTACTCAAACGCTATGGGAAGATGAATTTTGACGAATTACCTAATTTTGATACTTTACAAGTGTGGACAGAAACAGATTTAGAAAAACTAGCGGAAAAACGAGTAAAAGCTAAATTTAATTAAAAATAAAAAAGAAAAATAAAAAATCATTTATAAAATTGGAAGTGTTTGAAAAAATCAACAAAATTAAATTTTATTTACAATTACTTACATAAACACATAAATTAATTGCGATTTCTAAACATTTATAGTAAACTTAATTATGATCTTTTTGTCACAATCCATTAATAATATCATCCAAAAAGAATGAGAATTTTACCAATTTGTGCAGATTATTCACTATTTTAAAAAAAAGAGTTTCATATCAAAACCTTCTAACAAGTATTATCCCAAAATGAAACTTTATAATCAGACAATGTTTAAATTAATAAACTTTCAAAAATATTAAATAAGAGTGATCTATTTAATAAACTGAGGAGTGTTAAAAAGTTTATAGTAATTAGGTAAAGTGATCAAATGATTGTCGAAAATAAGTATGAAGTTCCAACATACGAAAGGAAAGCAAATCTAATTGCTCTTTCTCCTTCTAGTAAATTTTTATTATATGTTTTAAAGCAAAATGGGCCTTTAAGGCAAAAAGAAATTATAAAAAAAACTCTCCTTTCTAAAAGAACAATCTCCTATTGTTTAAAAAGACTTCAGGAAGAAAACTTTATTAAAAAATATCCTGCCCTTAAAGACAAGCGTATTAAATTTTATGAGATATTAATTTAATCAATCATTTGTGTCAATTACTCTGATTTTAATCTGCCCAATGCATTCAAGCGATATAGAAGTTCTGGATATCACAAATTTTAAATCGCATGAATTATAATTATATCTATGGAATTAACTGAAGAGCAGATTGAGCGCTACAGTAGACAACTCGTACTTAAAGAATTTAGTGGAGAAGGGCAAAAAAAATTATTAGAATCAAGAGTTACAGTAATTGGATGCGGGGGATTAGGTTCCCCAATAGCATATTACTTGACGGCTGCAGGGATTGGTACTTTAAGACTAATTGATTTCGATAAAGTAGATAGATCAAATTTACATAGGCAAATCCTCCACTTTGAGAATGATATTGGAAAATTGAAAACTCAAAGTGCATATGAAAAATTGCATCAACTTAATCCTGACGTTAATATTGAAAAAGTTAATGAAATTCTTCAACCAAGTAATATAAAACAGATTTTTAAGGATTCGGATTATATAATTGATGGTTCTGATAATATTCCAACAAAAATGATGATCAATGATGCCTGTGTTAATTTAAACATACCTTTTACAATAGCAGGTGTTATCCGATTTAATGGTCAAATTTTGACAGTTATTCCAGAAGAAAAAACTACTTGTTACCGTTGTGTTTTTGGTGATGTTACTGAACATGAACCTTCTATGTCGTGTTCTCAAGCTGGAGTAATAGGTTTAATTCCAGGAATTATTGGTTGTATCCAAGCTAATGAAGCCATAAAATACCTTTTGAATATTGGGGATTTAATAGTAAATCGTATGCTATTTCTCGATTTATTGAAATATCGTTTTAGCTTTTTAAAAGTTTTACGTAATGAGGAATGCTTGGCTTGTGGAGATAATCCAAAAGATCTGATAGAAACACAAGATTATAAAATTGAGGATGCATGCCGTGAAGGATAATAAGACATTAGATCCAAGTAATATTCAAAAATTGGATATCAGGGGAAAAGTTTGTCCCATGACCTTTGTGTATACAAAATTAGCTTTAGAAAAGATGAAGGTGGGAGACATTCTCGAAGTTTTGTTAGATTTTCCTGCCGCTGTTGACAATGTTCCAGCTAGTTGCGAACGGCAAAATTTAGGTAAAGTTTTAGATATTAAAACTTTAGAGAATAAAAAAAAAGAATGGGCTCTTAAAATACAAAGACTTTGAGTTCACTATAATTTTATGATAGATGAAACATCAATAAATAGAGAATCATTAACAGGATTGGGATTAGTATCAGGAGGGTTAGATAGCTTAACCTCTTGCCTTCTACTACAATTACAAGGAATTAAAGTAATTGGATTAAATTTTACATCTCCATTTTGTCTATGTGATAAAGCTCTTAGAAATTCTGAATGTGGATTAAATGTTTTCGATGATAAATTAGGAATTAAGATCTACTCAATACCTAAAGGCGATGACTATTTAGAAATTATCCGTAATCCTAAATTTGGACATGGAAAGAACTTAAATCCTTGTATAGATTGCCGTATTTATATTTTAAACAAAGCTCAAAAATTTCAGAAGGATATAGGCGCCGATTTTATTTTTACAGGAGAAGTTCTTGACCAAAGACCCAAATCCCAACGTTTAAATGCACTTAAAATAGTGGAAGAAGAATCAGGATTAGCAGAGAGATTAGTAAGGCCCCTTTCAGCCCTCCATCTAAAGCCAACGATTTATGAAAAACAAGGATTTATTGATAGATCCAAATTAATGGGTATAAGAGGGAGAAGTAGAAAATTACAATTAGAATTAGTTCGAAAACATGGCCTTTTAAACGATTACTACGCTTGTGGTGGCTGCCTCCTAACTGATGCGAATTTTTCTAATCGAATGAGAGACTATTTTAAATTTAATAAAACTTTAAAAATGGAAGATATTCACATACTAAAATATGGACGCCATTTTCGGTATAAAAATGCAAAAATAATTGTGGGAAGAGATGAGAAGGAAAATAAGATGTTACTTCATCTTAAAAACCCTGATGATTTAACAATGGAAGCAAAAGATATCGCTGGACCCATTACTATTATTCAGGGGAAAATTAATGAGGAAATCTTAGATTACGCAGCAAAACTCACTCTAAGATATTCTGATTTAAATGAAATGAAAGGGACAGTTGTATACGGAAAGATCTATCCCGAAATGGATAAAGCGATCATAACTGAAACTCAAAATGAAGAATTAATAAAGAAATTTATTCTTTAAAACATTACAGTTTCCCAAACTTAGACAAACTATTAAATTTGAAAAAAATTGTGTGTATATTCATTACGAATATCTTCTATTTCAATAATTTATAAATAGTGATTTTGATATTATTCAACATAATGACGATATTGTCGCTTAGGTTTGCATAATATGATTTTTGATAATAAGAATACAAAAACAGGGAATGGAAAAACCGAATCACAAAATCAAATTCCGGTTGATGATTTACTGAACACTGAACAAAAATTAAAAGAATCAGAGGAAAAATTTAGAACTATAGCAGAAGAATCCTTAATGGGAATCGCTATCATCCAAGATGATCAATTCAAATATGTCAATGAGCGATTAGCTAATCTTTTTGGATATACTAAAGAAGAACTCAAAAATCTTCCCCCATTCGGCTATTCTCAACTTTTTCATAAGGAAAGTTTTGATTTAGTTATGGAACAAACCAAACGAAAACAAGAGGGATTGAGTGAAGTTGTTAATCATTACAACTGGAAAGGGATAAAGAAATCGGGTGAATTAATATGGTTAGAGAGTTTTTCAAAAACAATAACTTATAGAAACCGATTTGCTGATTTCATCACGCTTTTTGATATCACAGAAAAAAAGGAGATTGAAAATAGATTAAAAGAATCTGAAGAAAAATATCGTTTGATTTCAGAAAATGCAAATGACCTAATAGTAGTTTTAAATGATAACTTTGAATATGAATACATTAATGAAAAGGTGCATAAACAATTATTAGGGTATTCTAAATCTGATTTAATAGGAAAAACTCAACTTCACTTAATACATCCTGATGATAAAAAACAAGCAGTGATAGCCTCAAGTAAAATATTAAGAAAAAATAAGGGATCACATCAAGTAAGATTCTTAGATAAGTCAGGATCATATAAATGGTTAGAAATATCTGGAAAGGTCTTTTATGATAGTAAAGGGGAGAAAAAGATTTTAACAATATCACGAGACATCACAAAACGTAAGAAAACTCAAGAAAAATTATCTGAATCCGAAAAAAAATATCGAAGTTTATTTGATAATCTAACCTCTGCTTTTGCTCTTCATAAAATTATAGTTGATGAAGAAGAACAACCAATAGATTATGAATTCTTGGAAGCGAATCCTGCTTTTGAAAAACAAACGGGATTAAAAATAAGTGAGATAATTGGAAAGAGGGTGACAGAAGTATTACCTGGCATTGAGAATGATCCAGCAAATTGGATAAACAAATATGGAGAGGTAGCTCTTAACGGAACTCCAATAAATTTTGAGAACTATTCAGGATCATTAAATCAATGGTTCCATGTTTTAGCATATTCTCCTAAGAAAGGACGGTTCGCAACTATTTTTACAAATATTACAAAACAAAGAAAATTTGAACAAGCGTTAATGGAAAGTGAAAAGCAGTATCGAAATTTAATAGAAACCTCTTCAGTTGGTATTATGGAAATTGATGTATTAAATAATAAAATCAGTTATATTAATCCCATTTTATTAAAAATTATTGGTTATAAAGAGGAAGAATTAACTGGAATTGAGATGCGTGATAAAATTATCCATCCACAAGATTTAGTTAAACTTATGGGTTCCAATGATGAAAGAGAAATTGAATTCAGAATTTTTGATAAATTAGGAAATTTAAAATGGCTATCAGGAAAAAGAATTCCCCATTTTGATAAAAATGGAAACTTGTTAAATGTACGGTTCTGGTTGGATGATATTACAGAAAAAAAAATGTATGAAGAACTTATTTTTGAATTAAACATAAACTTCTTAAATTTTACAGAAGATAGCCGAAATAATATTGAATTACTCCTCAAAACTTGTGTGAAATTACTAAATGGAGATCTAATCTTATATGCGTATAAGAAAAATACTGAACAAAGTGAAAGCTATGAAATCCTAACATCTGATAATCAAACAATTACCTATGATGCTACAGATTTTTCAAAGAATATCTTTTTATATGAGTTTCTTTTAGAGGGCCATGATTTCCCTCAGACTTTTTTTGATATACATAAAAAAAAAAAATATGTACAAACAGATCCCTTTATTAAAAACCATAATATTAAAGGCTGTTTCGGAAAAATTATAAAAACACATGATGCTTCAGAAAGTTTACTTTGCGTTTATTACAAAGATAATCCGATCATTACCAGTCAAAATAAACTAGTTTTATTCCTCATTTGTGATGCTATAGAAATTGAGCAACGACGATGGCAAGTACAACAAGACTTAGAAAAACAAAATTTAAGCCTAGACAAGATAAATAGGTTAAAAACAGAACTTTTTTCTAGAACATCTCATGAGCTAAAGACACCGTTAATATCCATCAAAGGTTTCACAGAATTATTATTAACTCTTCATAAAAATAAATTGGACTCAGAACTTATCTCCATTATAGAAGAAATCAGGGATGGTGGTGCCCGACTTGAAAAAATTATTAATTCACTTTTAGAAGGTACAAAATTAGGTGCAGATCAATTAGAATTAGATAAGAATCAAGAAGACTTAGCATTTTTAGTTAAATTTTGTGTCTCAGAGCTTAAAGGTTTAGCAACATTGCGAAACCAATCAATTTATACAGACTTACATAAAAAACTACCCACTATGTTTGACAAAGAAAGGATATATGAAGTGATTTCTAACCTTTTGCTCAATGCCATCAAGTACACACAACCTGGAGGTGAAATTTCAATCAAATCTGAAATTATTGATGATTATTATATCATATCAGTAAAAGATAACGGGATTGGATTTACTAAAGAAGAAAAGAACCAAACTTTTAAACAATTTGGAAAAATAGAAAGATATGGACAAGGATGGGATGTAGCAATTGAGGGTACTGGACTTGGATTATATATAACAAAGAAATTGGTAGAATTGCATGGTGGAAAAATATGGTTAGAATCTGAGGGAAGAAACAGAGGAACAATTTTTTATTTTTCCCTTCCAAGAATATAACTTAGACCGTTATAAAACTTTAAAAAAAGGACTCCCATTTTTTTAATAATATGGTTCGCTTGTTTTTTAATAGAATAAAAACTTAAAAAATACCGTCGTGCGTTTTCCATGATATTTTTATGAATGTTGAGTCCTGGTGAAAGCTATTTATGGTAAAAATAGAAGAAATTAAAGAAATAAAAAAATACTTTAAAAGAATATACACCATAGTATCAAAAGA
>SDBU01002510.1_pt1 | contig 24291 bp, 25 predicted proteins | sample 2277071 | NCBI WGS metagenome assembly SDBU01 (sample SAMN10397929, study PRJNA504765) | marine sediment metagenome | isolation source: marine sediment core GS08_GC12, 126 cmbsf | place: Arctic Ocean: Gakkel Ridge, Loki's castle | collected 2008
AAGCAAATAAGTGTGCTTTGGTTTTTTACTGGCATTTTTCCTGACCTTCTTTTCCTAAATCAGCATTTCTATGCTTAGCCCTTTCTAATATTAAGGGGGCGTAAGTAAAAGCCGTAACTCCCCTATTGAGGTGGGAAGAGAGTGTATATTGGCGCAAGAAAGAACCTTGAGGCGCAAGCTTACACCCCCATAATATTCTCCCATCCTCTGTGACGGACACGCCCCTTAGGCGACATTAAATAAAAATCCGTGGTCGCACTAGGGCGCGCGCGTCTCAGACCATAAGTGAATATTACTAGCTTGAAAATCCAAGGGATACCTTGTGAATATAATTCCTCTTTTGACCAAATACCTAAATAACCTTGCAGAAAGCCGATGAGAGCAAATCCAGGAGTCGCTACGATGAACACGGACATCATTAGATAATAAAGCTCCCATGGTGAAGAAAGTGAAAATGGACTAAAACCGTTGGTAGACATGAGCCATATAATCCAGCTGAGACAATGCCCAATTAATAACAGATAAGTGGATTTCACAAACAATGGTCTTTGCCTGAGCACACGATAAGCTAGAATGAATGCGATGAGCATTGGTACATAAGATATGAAATTGACATTCCGTAACGCTACTCTCCAATTGAAATTCAATAACGGAGATTTGTTTATGTAAATCAGATAGTCAAGAAAGTCCCATAGTTCCCCAATGTTTGCGAAACCAGATACTAGAATAAATACACTGCCTTCTATGTAGTGCCTTGTCGTAATTTTATTCGATACGTACACGTCTAACGTAAGTAGAACCAGGGAAGCGCCCCACAGTAATTCCAGTGAATGTATTACGAGTGAGACCCCTGTTGGCGGATTGTTACCAGTATTGTATAACATGATGGTGGAGAATGCAAAGTATCCCCCTGCTGATAGTAATATCAGTAGAAGCAATGATTGGGGCTTCAGATATTGAGGTGTGTTAATTGATAATGTGTCGTGTAAACTCGGTTTGAACCCTGATGCATCTTTCTTACTTGGACAGAATCCAAGAGACGATAATATTCTGTATAATAAACTCATGCAAACACCTCTGGTATAATCTGTGAAAAGATGTGGAGAGCAAGTTTGGATGGAGGTAAGCCCCTAACCTCGTCCGATAATTCGACATCTCGTTCAGTTGCCTCCTCAATGAGTCTGTTTTTACACCTATTGACCCATTCACATAGACCACAATCAGGATGTTCATAATGCCACGTTTGCACTCCGTTGATGGCAGAGAACGTGACGATTACCTTATTCTTTGTAGAAGGGCTATATCCGAGAAGAACTCCTTTCGTTGCATCTAGATATTGGATATCCAGCATGTTGGCGTGTGCGACTTGTGTCAGGGCGTTCTCGACTTTGGGAATAATGGCTTCCTCTGCATAGAATACCGCTTGGCGTGTGATTCCGAGATGTCTGCCTATCTCGGCTTTCGTGATTTTCTTGGTTAAATGTCTCCATTTCTCACGTTGTCTATTGGTTAGGAAGGCATTTGGTAGCATGAAATTCATATAAAGATAACTCTGTCAAGTATTTTAACTTAACGGTTAAGTTTGACAACTTAACGTTGCGGGAAAATAATCAAGCAACCAAAGGACTAGGATGATTATGTTATTATATATCGTTAAACGTTAAACGACAATTATTTGATGCCCCTAGGGCGGTGCATGGGCTGTTTGTTCGGGTGGAATGGTAGGGAAGAAGAGCGTAAACAGCGCTAGCAACACAACAATAATTTGATGATATTTTATCTTAATTAAGAAATTGATTTATCCTTTTTTAATATTGACCTTTTGAATAAACCTAACATTAGTCTTTCTTCGCGCGCGCGCGTAATTCATTATACCTCCTATACTCTTAGAGAGTGGGTGACTCAAGAGGGAACGATAGTTTATATACCATTCACATATTTATATCATTTATTGACTTGTTTTTACACTGTATATGCCTGATTCTACGTGATGGGTGCTTGATGTTTTTGGGATAGTATGCATATGCATGAGGGTTGATGATGAGAGGATTTTCACTTAGCATTATACTTTCACCGAGGAGGATGTTTTAATGATGTTGTGGATTAGGGGGCTGACTCCGTGTTTGGAGGTGGATGGAGTAGCGTATCCCATTAAGACAGTGAAGGTGATGGCGAATAACGACGATGGAGCCTGAGCGCGCGCGCCCGTACGGTTCTTGGCTATTCTTTTTTCAATGTTTTTTTTATTGACCGTCTAAAATTATTTTCTAATTGGGGAAGTACCGTTCTAATATTGTCCTCATTGATTGCTCCTCCATGTACAACGGCATTCCTCAAATCATAACAAGTACGGATTATAGAAGCAGTGTTTTTCTTATCCTCCTTGGTATTTCCGATGAGACCAGAACACATGTTCCCGATTTTCACTCCCATAGGAGTTTTGTCTTGTTTGTACTGGCCTTTTAAAAAAAAAGCTTCAAAAGCAATACATAAGTCAATTAGTTTGTCTTCAAGATGACGATTGCTGAAATACCTAGAAAATCTACCAAAAGCAATTCGTAAAAATGGGGTATTTTCTGGATCTAGGTTAAGAACTCCCTTTATTGTTTTCACTAGTTCTTGTTTTTCATTTTTATCTAAATTCATCATATTGAAATGAGTGGATGGATTTATTCTCTTATCGAAATTTGATATGGATACATGAGATCTGTCTTCAGGATAAGTAATGATGGGTCCAAGGTATACTGAGCCTGGTTTTAGCAACCTTAACGAAAGCAAACCAAGGTTCAAAAGATTGAACTGAGAAAAAATATCTTTCCCAAGAATTTCATTTAAATCTAGTACAATAATATTTTTCCAAGGAATAAGGTTCTTCTGAAACGATAATTTTTCATTAATTATATCACTGTCCATTTTTTTTAAAGATAATTTAGCGGGTATCAGAATGAGTTCGTTTTCAGGAAGAGTTTCTGGAGATAAACCATATACAACAGCGGTCTGAGAGTATACCTCGTAATCAGGGTCTACGTAATACAAATCCTCTTCTGTTCCCCAAATATAATCCATTATATTCACCTACTCATTTACTGTACAACTTTTGATTTCTTGCACGTGGAGATATACTATCATTCTATGGACCTACTGACTCCCGCACTTGCCAATACCTTCTTAAAAAATTCAGAGATGGCAGGAATAGAGGGTAAATAGCTAAATGATTCTTCGGAAAAATGAGTCCTTATACAAATGCTTGTCTCGTCTTGCGATAAAACAATGATTTCCCAAGGGTCCAGATTTCCAAACTCTTCAGGTAGGTCCTTACTTGCACGCCTGATTCTCCTCGCGTGTTCTTCAATCTGGCCCAATGTTTCATAGTCGTCTTCATCGACATTTACCGTACAGTCTGCTGTAAGCCTCTTAAGACCAGTAAAGGTCACGTCAAAAGAGTCGACGAACAGGTTACTGCCCATTAGGCCCTCATAATGTATCCAAATACTGTTGTCGTCAAGGTCGATTTCCATATCGCTTGTAACGAAATGACCCTCAGCGTTGAGGTCTTTAAGAATTTTATCTAATAAGATATTGTCAGCCCATTTTCCAGAGTTTAACCGACTTGATAATTTATACCGAAAGCCAAGTGCATTAGGGTCTTTCTTCTTTGACTCTACTAACCAGCTTACGTCAAAACAAACTCCGTCAAGTACCTCATTGACCGTCTCCTCGACATCCTGGGAAAATGCCTCACTTAGCTTGGATAACTGGTCGTAGATTTTTTCTGGAATATCGAGAGAAATTTCTACCATGCTATACTTTGATGCAATAATATATTAATCACTTTTCGCGCTCGCCATTAACGGAAAGATAATCAATATCATTGGGCTTTTTGTCTCATTGATTGAAATGTCAAAATATGGACGAGGATTAGGTAAAGAAATTTTTGAGGCTGTCAAAATTGGTGAGATTACTCAACCATTCAATGTCTCCGACTGTCGACAATTTGCACTATCAAAAGGATGGGACGTGCCAGAATCATATTTACGAGTAGCATTAGCAAATTCTGAAGTCCATCGAGACCATTCTGACACATACAAGAATTATTTTGTGAGAGTTTCAGAGGGAATGTACAACATTAACACGAGCCTATAACTCAAACCGCGTATTAATCATTGGATATTATCTCTAGAATTATTTCAATCGCATTCATCATCGCAGTAGTTTAATAAATTTCAATATTCTAGCGCGCGCCCGCATCATTCTTTTATATAGAATTTCGTAATTTCATGTAATGTCAACTGAAATTATACTAACTGAAAAAGCGTTTTTAGGAATAGTTCTTTCTTCAATTGAAGTCTACAACAATGAATGTCTTGGAGTCCTTCTGGGTTACAGAACTCGTGGAAAGATAATTGTTGAGTATGCTATTCCGCTACAAAGTGCGAGAAGGAAAAAAGGCGAAGTAGAGCCTAACTATAAAAGAGAAGGCAGGGTTTTGAATCTTCTCCGAGACGTTATTCAGATAGAAAAGATCGGTTACTACCATTCTCACACTCAGGATGAGGATGAAAAGGGGATTGCTAGTCTAAGTTCTCAAGATAAAAAGTCGATGGAGGAAAAGGAAATCGAGCTAATTGTGGCCATCAATGAGGCATTTAGAGCGAGTTTTTGGAGAGAGACTAGTAAAGGATTGACGGGTACTATAGGAAAATACAGATTCACTATGGCTGCATTCTATAAGAGAAAAGATGGTCGAATACGTAAGTTTAGAATAGTTTGCCCATATGCTGTAGGGTTCGATGTTGCGTTTTCAGAATAGATTCGAGTGCCTTCCCTTTCTTGAAAATTGTGTGTGTAATGGGGGAGAGAGGGGGAGTGGATGTGGAAGAGAGAATTACTGAATGAGAGTCTGAGAAATAGAGAGAGGGGGTTTGGGGTTTAAATTTTCTCCCCCGCGCACATACATTTAAGAACCAATGGAAAACGTGCCTAGAAAATAATAATACTGCTCTAAGAGGGGAGCCCCTCAAATCCCAGAAAAAATATGTTAAAAATCCCTTATCTAGAGTAAGAACTTTGTAGAGCACTCATTCACGCATGACTTGTTGAATTGGGTAGATCTGAGGGGTTTTTGTCCGTTGATATGGGGTTTACGGACAAATAGAATTTGGTTATTATCGGAAGCGAATATGCATTATGATTGATGTGTAGATCATGGCGGCGCCGAGGATCTGCTGAGCTAATAGGAATAGGGGGCCGTATCCACGGTCTTTGATTATTTGTTTGTTGAAGTCGAAGAGGATGAAGGCTACTCCAGTTATGAAGATACAGTAGGATATCCAGAAATGGTCATTTTTACATCTGTTTTGATGTTTAATTAGCCCTCAGAATTTATGGCTCCTTTTTCTGATGCCTGATAAAAAAACCGAGCGCGAACTGATTTTCCGGGGGCGAATCACCGCTTGAAACATACGAGCGCGGAAAATATATTAAATTTTATAATATTCTGTTGAGCATCGGATATTCATAGGTAATTGGAATTCTATAGGGTCGATAAAAAATGCTTTGCAGCTAAAGGACCAGTTAAAAGAATTATGTCTTCCTTCATCACTCTTTTTTCTCCATTCATATAACTGATCTACAAGCTTTTTCGGGATCTCAAAATAGGCATTGAAAAAATTACTGTTTTGACTCGGAATAATCAAGCTTGTAGAAATTTCCTTCATTTCAAGATCTCCTCCAGCAACGCCTTCAAGCCGGGGCATATAGTTAAATCTGGCCAAATTCAAACCAAAGATTGAATAATTCCTGATGATAAATTGTAACTCAACCTTCGGTGCTGCTGCATCCAAATAATGCCTAAAAATGATTACTTGAAAATCAATTAAGTTAGAAATGTTGTCTAGATTCATAAACCGAAGTTCATCAAGTTCCTCCAAATCTTCTATTCTCTTTTCTCGATTTCTTAATTCTAACCTTTTGGAAAAAAATTCAAAGACGTTAAAAATTCCAAGATATTTGAGAAGAATAGATATTATTCCGAAAAATATAGCCCATACAAGTGACATCCAAGATTCCAAAGACTCCATAATGTTCTTTCTCACCGAAGAATGGGGCTTTTCCCCATTTAGCGTTTACTCGTATCAACGGCCAACTGTAAGTTTGCTGATTATCCGAGGGGGCGCGCGCAGCGTCTTTAGATATATCTACTATTCTAAGTGGATCTGATTACTTCCTTTGTCTCTTTGGGGAAATCTGTCATTAAGCTGGAGATCACAGTCCGCGCCACATACCGCTTAAACATAGGTTCATCCAGCTTTGGTCTGTAGACTCGATGGTAGCCCCCTTTACCTGTTCGCTCATCATAGTCTAGCACCCCCTCGTCGACCATCGCGTTGAGGAAGTTGATGATGGACGCACGGCTGATAGTCTTACCCACCAGTCTCTCGTTTACTGTAGCCCAGACTTCCCTTGAAATTGTGCCTCTTTCGCCTACTTCCCAGATATATTTCACTGCTAACTCTTGATAGTCCTTGAAGACCTTGGCGAGGCCGTCATTATCTGGGTTGAAAATCAGAGTCATATTCAAATCCCCTATACCTACTCGATCAAATGAAGTTAATAATTCTTACTTTTTCCTATAAATTAACTTATTGTCAAGACTTTCCCGTGAGATTTAAACGTAGATTACTCTCGCGAGTGCATGTGGAACATCATGAATAGAATGCTCATGATTTCCTATGGGTTTCGATAACCTTTTTTCCTTTCTCAGTTATTTCCCATTTCCTTTTACGATAGGTCAGGATTCCATATTCTTTTAGCTTTCTGCGCTCATCACGTGTGAAGAGTTTACCTGCTGAAGCCCCTTTTTGGATCTTCTTCAGCTTGAATTTGTGGAAAAACACCAAGTTGATGAGGTTCTGTTCGTCGAAGGATTCCTCATCAGACATAGGCAGGGTGAATACTATTTCAGCAGAATATAGATGTAATTACATCACACCCTCGACAAGACAGCATGAAAAATCAAGCTTGCGTGTCCGGGGAAGCCACCTTCTCTCACCTCTGCGGAGTTCATCCCTTCGGACTCTCTTTTAATGGTAATCTCCTCAGCACATGAGAAATGAGCAGAAAGATCCTAGAGTTCCTCGCTTCGTTTCCCCTTGGCTATCTTGATGAGTCGTGGGTTCTGGCACTTGAGATCGTGGACGCTTGGGGAGTATCCAAGGAGGAGATCTACGAGGCCTTACGGGAGGCTCATCAGGATGGATTGGTTAGTTATGTGACTACCAATGTGCCGGGGGGCGCGGGTCTTATATCCGTGGGGATCACGATGAGAGGGCGACTTTGGCTCAAAGATGAACCGAATGATCATCTGCCGAACCCGAGGAAAAAGAAGCCCTACAATTTACTCTGATTTAGCTGAGTGTGTGTATTCTTGCTTGATTTGAGTGGGTGTTAGAAAACTCTCATGCATGTGCATGATCATCGCCTTATCTTTTTGTCTTGAACTATTCCGAACTCCGAGTCGTTTACCTGTAATTATATAACAATCAGATGAGGTTCCGAAGCTGGCTTTCGGACTTTGGGGATATAGTCTACTTTGGTCAATTATGGATTCATATGGGGAGTGTGTGCATATGCATGTATCCGGGCGGAGACTATAGGAACTTACCATGCGCGTCCCTCATGCCTTAGGTGGGAACGCGCACGATAAGTTTATCATAAAAATACTGATTAAGAAAAACTAAAAATTCAGCTATTTTCTCCAATAGAATGGAAAGATCAGTCAGTTCTGTAGATTTTACTATATCCCATACTTGTTTATCTTCGTCTGCTCGCAATTTGTAACGTAGACGCATTATTATTCCCTCTGTAGTAATTGTTTGACGAATATGATCCCATTCTTGATGTACAATTAACTCATTCCTTGGTTCTCTCAGTTCATCATAGAACCATTTTCTAAAAAACAACATTTTATCTAAAAAATTCGGATCTAAAATACATTCAGGATTATTATAAAACCAATCAATAAACTTTTTAAAATCTCTAATTGCTACATCTTGTTTTGTGACTATTCCTTTGAATAAAGGTCTTAAAAGATATGGAATTCGATCTAGAAGGATTCTCGAAAAAATGAAAAAAGAATCTACATCTAGATTGATAAGTTTAAAATTTTTCATTAATTGTTTCCCATTTTTAATATGTTCTTCAAAAACTTCTTTTTCAGATAATGAGTTTTCTTTTTCATTCAAATCATTTTCTCTTTGCGAAGCTTGCATAAAAAGATTTTTTTCAACTTTATATCTTATACATATAATATTAAGAGTTTGAATCTTAGAAATTAAATCTGAATAATAAAATTGGAAGTTTTCATATTCATTCGGAATCAATTCCCAAATTAATCCCTTCAACTTATCGAAAGGCCTAAAGTATACCCAATCAATACTCATCTTGTTTTACCTGTTGATATTCGAGAGTTTCCTATATGCAGGCGCACGCCTACGCTCTCTTACAACAAACATGATTTCGCTATTTACGATGACGTTGTGTTAAAAAAAATTTCGATAACAACTAGATGTTTGTGCGTGTACGTACTGCCTGTTTGGCGCGCGCGATCCTCAGGGTGGGGTTGTTCCACAGTCGCCGGTAGAGCTCTATGTCGCTGGGTATCTGTCTGAGCCTCTTGGTCATCAGTGCCTTGAAGAATCCCAGCGGGCTTCTAGGTGGTCTGCCGGGGCCTTTCTGGGGGTATGCTTCTTGGATGGTTTTTTCGATGTTGTCTAGGTTCAGCTTGGATAGGGCGAAGACTGCGTCTTCGTGCCTCTCCATCTTCAGGGAGGTAGTGTCTGTTCTCAGTATTTTATTGACACGTATGTGTTAACCCAAATAATTTAGCAACGTGCTGGCGCACATGGGGCGAAAAACGGAGGACCGAGGGGTCGACGCTGTATTCGTCAGTCATGCTCACATGGACCATGCGCGCGCAGTTTTTCATTCATCACATCGCTGAAATTAGTCAATGTATTCACTTCACACGTGCGCGCGCTCAGTCTTCTAAGGCTTGCGCGCGCGACTATTCGTTTAAATTAGGATTTTATAGGTTAAACTACATTCGTTTAATGGTAATTATGCGAAATTACTGGCCCGTTGAATTACACATGATTTAATTTGGAGATAACACAATGGAAAACGACAATAGTTATCGGCATCCTATTCGTGCCAAACCACACGTTATAGAACATGCTTCGATAATAATTTTACAAGACCGATTGCCGCGCCACTGGATAATTAGGATTAGCGGAGTAGATTACGGTTTGGATGGAGAGATCGAAATTGTTTCTAAAGAAGGCGTTGTGAAGGGCGACATTTTCAAGTTTCAGATAAAAGGGCATAGAAAAGTCCATCCAAAAGAACAACATATTATCCAGCGGGTCAAAGTATCTACCATCAACTATTGGTTGGAAGTTCCCTTACCCGTGATATTGTTCATCGTCGATATAGATCGAGGCGTTGTCTACTGGGTTGATGTAAAGAGCTACATTCGTAATACGTTATCTGTAGTTAGACCCAATTGGCACCATCAACAAACTACTCATGTAAAGATTCCTATAGAAAATAGATTGCCAGAAAGTCTTCAAGGGATAAAAGAGATTGTATTATCGTACAAGGAACGGTTAAAATCCTATCAAATCGCTTTTGAGGAACTGGAAGAAGGGATAGTTGGCGCTGACTTCATAGGTTATCATATCCTCATTCATCTATATAATGGCGACATAGATGCATGGGAGAGGTATCTGAGACAAGAGGGCAGTGAGCGTCAACTTCTTGATGACTATCCTTTTGTGGTTTGGCTTAAGGGACAGTTGAAGAGAGATAAGGATTTGCTTGACCGTATCAGAAGGTTAGTGCTAGACACAACACTAAAAATCTTTGGCTCACGACTTGAAGGAGATCCTAAAATATCTTGACGGACGCACGCGCGACATGGAGTGGCTAATGAAAGATCTAAAGTAAGACCTTCTCGTCGCATGCGCGCCTCACATAGATCAAAACCCACCCATCCCTCAACTTTCTTTCGTCGAAGGGAAAGTTCAGGTTCAACTTCATATCGCTGACTCGTTTATCCTCCTGAGCTATGAAGAGATATGCACTCGCCTTGGGGTGATCAGTAAATGCACGCCGTAGATTATTTTCTGGGAAGCGACTCTAGTAGGCTCTCAATTCGATTCCCAGTCCGTTGACCACGAGATCGGCACCCAGACCTTTCTTGCCCTCAGTGGTCACGTCGTATCCGGCGTCGTGTAGAGCTACAATGATCTCTATCTGGAACCAACCCTCGAAACCCCCCGCATGTTTAGATAAAATATCAAGCTTATGTGCTTTTTCGGGAGTAGAGAAATACTTAGTTAAAACGTCGAGCAATTCACTTTCTTGCTCTCGTGCGAGTTTGAATACCAATTAATCACACTATTAGGTATGGATTTTCTCCATTTAACGTTTACACGCATCATCAGGTAAGGGCATTGTTCACTGATTTTCGGGGGGTGCATCACCGCTTATGCGCTACTATAAAAATTCTAATATTCGTGTGGTCTGGAGGGAGGTCATCGGGGACAACATGAACTGATGCAGTGTACTCCTTGTCGCATATATTGAAATTATGATCTGCGATATGTCCTAGACCATGATGTTTAATGCATGCCTCATAGACCTCTTCTGAAATTGGTTGGTCCTTGGGTACGTTATCTATGAATTGATCTAGAGCTTCCCAATGATTTTCATGGTCCTTAAAGTCTTCAGCTTTGGGAGGCTTCTCATCGAAGACGATTTTTTTCGAGTACGTCATTATTGCTTAAGTCCTTCACTCCATTGTTTGGAGATTATCCCCATTTAACCATATCGACGGCAGAGATCCTGTTCGCTGAATTAACCCTGGGGGGGTGGGGCGCGCGCGATCTGCTGGAATAGAAGGATTAGGGGGTCGACTCCATGTTTGAAGGTGGATGGCGCGCGCGCCAAACTACGAGTGAGAATTATCCTTTATTGATAACGGGAGTAAACGTCGCTATTATCTGATTTGTTTTAATTATCGTCTTTTTTGTTCGTGTGTTTTTTTTCAATTTTGTTTGTACTGGAGTTAATAAATATTTTATAATTTTTTCTTGAGTTTTATTATCTATATTATCTATGTCATAATTTGTTATACATAATTCTTTTCCATGTTTTACCTTTCTTCCATTTACATTTGTCATTCCATACTTTAATTTCCACTCATACATATAAGCAAAATCAAATAAATGTCTCATCTCTTTTGTATCATCACATGTTATCAACCAAGTATGAGGGCAATTTATTACATCTTCAGCAAATTTATTATGATCAAAATTTTTATGAAGATCCCCTTTTACACCGTATAATTTTGAAGACTTTGCGTTTAAATATGGCGGGTCTAAATATAAAAAAACTTTTTTCCCCTTTTCATATAATAACTTTTCATAACTACCATATTCAATAATGACATTTTTTAATAACTTTGATAATGGATTTAATCGATCTATTATTGAATGAGTAAATCTTTTATGAAAAGATGCATTAGAATATCCCCCAGAATCTACAAGACCCGAATACGTTATCCGGTTTAATAAATAAAATCTTAATGCACGAGAACGTTCATTTTGTTTATATAATTTATTTTCTTTTAAATCTTTATATAATTCATATCCATTCGTTATATTCTCTTTAACTTGAGTAATATCCGCAATTAATTCATCAGGATTTGTCTTAAGGGTATTCCAAAAACAAACTAAATCGTAATTCAGATCACTAATTTTATACGTTGCATTTTTTGAAATATCTTGTTTAGCTGCAATAAAAATTGACCCACCACCCACAAATGGTTCGCGAAACTCCAAATAATCTGTATTTATTAACGGCATAATTTTTTTTAATGCTTTGGCTTTTCCACCAGGATACCTTAATGGAGTAATCACTCGTGTCATGAGTAGAGGTTATATGTCGTATTAGATTATCAATTTAACTATGCGGTGGGCCCGTCGAATAATGTCCCCAAAAGCAATTTAAACCTTGAAATATATTTATAATAAAATAAATGGTAGCGCTTATGAAAAATCACATAAACTTGAAAAACGTAAAATTCCGTCTAAAAAACATTCAAAAAAAAGCGACGAATAATGTATCATTTCAATCTTCTGAAGTCACAATTAACTTACAAGAGCACTACATTAGCTCAACATTGACCTGTCTTGAAGATCCACACAATAATAAAAGATTATCACCTAGCCTTAAATTACTAGACTCAGACTGGAACGTTTATGGATATGATGAAAGTACCCAAAATTATAGCTCACTTGAAGGTGACTTATTTTTTATAAGTTCTACAATAATTAAATTAGCTAATAAATATCAATATGATTTGAATGTTATGCCTTATTTTTTTTCATCAATGAAGAAGATAAAAAATAATGAAGAAGATTATATAATTTATTCTGAAAAGATAACGCAAACTAGAAATTTAACTATGATAAAGGCAAAGATTAATACGATAACAAATTGTATTGAACCAAATTCAATAATATTTATAGATGGTCCTTTGGTTGGTGGAAATGCTTCCTCATACCTTGTTGAAATGGATAAAGTATTGAGAAATTTAAACTGCATACCAATATATTTTATAAAAAATTCTAAGAGTAGGATGATCATCGAGTCTAGTAAGACTCTTCCTTATGAATACAACAGCGATTTTCACTGGGTATCAAAGACATGTCCACCGGCACATCGAAAACCATTTTATAAATATCAAGATAAATATAACACCAATAATACGAAAGTATTTACCTACATTAAACCCATTTATGGATTCCCGCAGCGTGTTGAAATGCATTTTTTAACCTATCAAAAATATCACTCACAACTAGAGGACCTTTTTAATTTAATTCAATATTTTTTCCTTGTTCAAGGCACTCCGTTTAATCCTCAAGTCAGGCCCATAGCTATCGCCGAGTTATTCGCTAAAGAAGGAATAAAAATCCTTAATATACCTACATTATTAGGTCGTTTAGGCTTTCATCCAACGATAAATCAAGTTAGGTTTAGGTGAAGATATGTGGATTGTTACTGGAACTGAAAAAAATCTAGTCAGAGTCGTATCGTCAGAACAAGTTGATGGACTTCTGCCCATTGGATCGTATTTAACTGTAACTGACGAAACAAAAATGAAGCATATTCTATATGTTGAAGAATCTACACAGAAATCTCTTTTTGAACCATCGCCTCTTATCGTGGATGCTGGTCTGCCGGTTTTATCTCAAGACCAGGAATGTAAAAATATCATTTTAGCTAGAGAAATACGGCAATTTCCTTTAAGAGAAGATGGCATGTATAACTTTATCAAGCCAAATCAAAAAGCAATGCGTACTACTCAGGATGAAATTAATGAGGTATTTCATATAACCGATGGCTATCCATTATTTCTAGCGACTCATTACTTAAAGCAGAATTCAATATTGAGAGACGATCATGGAAAACTGATACATGTGAAAGTACCGTTCGATTCACTGTATTTACAGACAATGATATGTGGGCAAACAGGCGCTGGAAAAACAGTAGCAATGAAGTATCTAATTGAGCAATTTCTAAATCATGAAAAAGGAGCAGTAATAGCCATTAATGTTAAATCCGACGATCTTTTAACTATGGATAAACCTACAACCATCGCAAATGACGATTTTAATAAGAAGATCAAAAAGGAGTGGCGTGATATCGATACAACTTACAAAGAAATAAATAATTTTTCAATATATATTCCCCATCAACAGCACAAACCCAAAGAAGGAATATCCAATGATAAGGTAGTAAAAATAACACTACGAGCTAGTGATTTAGAACCAAATTCGTTGTTAGGTGTACTGCAAAATGTAACTGATAGAGCTGCTGAATCGCTCCCAAACATATTCAGATACTGGAAAGACTTGGACCCAAATCCAAAGAAAACGTTCCGAGAGTTCATAATATGGTTTCGAACAAAAGCGAGAAGAGAAAATAGTTATCTTTTTCCAACATTATCTCACGTAGGTGAAGAAAGTGAAATTACTCTTCATCCAGGCACATGTGGTGCAATATTGCGTTCCTTGGAAGCATCAAGCTCGTTTTTTGATAGCCCATATGAAGATTGCCTGGCCATCAGTGAAGATAATTTGTTAATTAAAGAGAAACTATCCATTATTGACTTATCCAGCAAAGAAACACTTGTTTTTGGCGCAGTATTATTACGACATTTACTATCAAAAATTTATGAGTCAAAAGCGATATTAGGCGAGACGGATATTCCGGTATTAATAGTGATTGATGAAGTGCACCAATTCTATCGATCTAACGCTTCTGAAGAAGCCTTAAAAGAATTAAATGCTATCGCAAGAATGGGGCGTTCCGAAAAAATTGGCGTAATTTTTGCTTCTCAGAATCCAGATGATTTACCAAAAGGATTGACAACAATTGTGAATACACGAATATTTTTTCGTTCTATTGGAAACGTGGGTAGAAAATATGGCGTAAATGACGCAGGAGTAGACCTCATATCACTTGAAAGTGGATATGCGATAATTTCAAATGTTTCAATTCCTGAAATTAGATTGGTTAAGTTTCCCATGTCAACAAGGGGGGTCTCAAGTTGAAAAGTGCGCTTTACGCCCGGAAATTATTAGAAAAAATATTATCTGAAGAGGAAATTGGTATATTAGAAATATTAAACGATGATAGTTTAATCGAAGATAAGCAATTAGAATTATTATTGGAGCTATTAAACAATGTTTGAGTTTAAATTAACTTATAAAGACCCCGATTTTCATAAAGAAGGGGACCCTCCTTTTGAATTTCCCCCGCCATCATTTGAAAATGTAGTAAATTCTAATTTAATAGAAATTCAAGGGAAAAATGGTACTGGCAAAACAACGTTGTTAAATGTATTAGCTTTAGCATTAGGATACTTCGAACAAAAAGAGGAATTAGAAGGTAAACCAGTATTAACAGAAAAATTGGAAAAATTAAATGAAAATGAGTCATTAAAGTATAATTTTAATATTACAAGTGACGGTGAAAATCCTTATAGTTTGATATTAGAAAGGGACGAAGGAAAAAAAAGTAAATATATCTTAAACGGAAAACAAGTAAGTTTAGAGAAATTACGAAATTTAGAAGTAATATTTTTGACTGAGGATGATCCATTAAAAGTAATACGTATAAGTTTGGGTAAGATAGGTTCTTTCTTAAATACAATAAATCGTAAGCTGACATCAACATCAGCCATTATTTTAAAGCATCAAATAGATATAATTAATTATTCTGATGCAAAAGGAAAAGAGGGCGAGTTGATTAAGGAAATAAAGTCATTAGAAAGTAGTATCAAAATAGAAAATGATGAAATAGCTCGATTAAACGAATTATTGAAAAACGTTTTATTAAAGGAAGAATTTGAAGGATATTTTGATTTAATAAAAAATAAAGAGTCTACAACCGATACATATAATGAATTAAAAGAAAAATTGGACGTAATAAAAAATGTAAAATATGATGCGATCTATCAAAAATATGATTCAATAGAAAAAAGAAGAGATAGATCATGGTACACAATAAGAACAGTGCATGATTTAAATATTAGGGACATGTGTAATATTTTAAAATATTATGACGTCACATTGGATATAGATAGAGTATTAAAATGTGATATAATATACATTAATAATGAATTAAGTGAAATAGATGCAAGTAAATCAGAAGAAAAAACTATAAAAATTGAACTAGTGAATGATATGATTAATTTATTCAGACAATATTCATCTGCAGAAATAATACCAATTATAGATAAATCTATAAAAGATACTGTGTCAGAATTAAATGATATTAAACAACGGTTAAATGTAGACAGATTGTTTTCCACCATTAGTTCTTTATATGGGGAAGTCGAAAAAAAATATAAAGAATTAACAAAAATAAATAACTATGGAAAACAATTGAAAAAAATAGATGATGAAATCTCAATGAGAGAGGAAATTGATTATGAGGATATACGAAAAAGATTTAAAGAGATCGAACAACCATATTTTAATTTACAAATAGCTCTTTCTAAAGATAAATCAGAAATATTAAAAACAATTAAATTATACAAAAATATTAAAGATAATTCATCGGACATCGAAAAAACAGTAAATGATTTAATTATAAATAAAAGTGTTAATGAAAATTTAATCCAAAGACATCAACATCAATTAAAAATAACGGGTGAAGATATGGCGAAATTACCTAAATATATAAAAAGTGAGTCACAGCTAGAATATTTAGAGAAAAAAATAACATATTTAAGAGAATCTATTGCACAATGGATGATGATTTTAAAAAACCCTGCCGATATAAAAAATGCATATCTAAAGAAAAATACGCGAGGATTTGGTGAAAAAGAATACAACAGTTTCATTAAAGGCTTAGGTGAGTTCTTAGGAGATCAATTTGAACCAATTGATTTTGCATTTGGTACATATGATATAGATTATTTTAATATAGAAGATAATAGTTTCACTACTAGTGATGATAGAAAATTTACTGTTAATGACTTATCAGGCGGACAAAATAAAATTGCTTCATTAAATGCTAGTTTAAAACGATTATCAAAGAATAAAAAAGGAATTGTACTAATTGATGAAATAGCAGATCTAGATGCAGATAATTTGTTAAAAGTAAAGAATTTGTTAAAAAATCATTTTGAACAAGGCGAATTAATACTAGCTGTTTTAGTTAGACCCCTTAATGAGTTTACAAATAAAAAAATATCCATCCTCAATTGGTAATTTAAATGATATCTTCCTCTGCGAAAACAGAACTTTTCAATATGTATTTATCGTTTATTTCCAATGTAAAAACCCAAAAAAAAACAATTAAATTAGACAACAAGAATGACATTTTTATTCATTTATTAAAATTTTCAAAAAATACATTTTCAAAATTATTATTAGAAAGTTCATTATACTTAAATCAAGATATTGTGAATGAATTATTACAAAAAAAATATATTCAAATAGCAAGTTATGAAGGTTTAGGAAAATATGCCATTACCCTGAAGGGCATTTCATATGTATTATCCGAAAATGAAAACATATCATATGAGCAACAATTTTTAACTTATTTATCTAAATTAGACGTAGAATATGCAATTATAGACTCAACTGTCTTTTCATGGAAAGAAAAACTTGCCAGTATTACTCTACTACTCATGTTTTGCACCTCTGAAACCTCAGCAATTCGATTGAATAATTCAATAAATATTGAAAACTTAGAAAACATTTTTGACCAAATATTAAATATATTAAAAAAATATGGTTTTGTTGACAAGAAAGTAAAAATTAAAAGTATTGCTAGAGGAGAGTCGCGCGCATCTGCAATAATGAGCAGATTATATCACCTCCCTCGAAAAACTAATCAATATTATATATCGACGGTATCTGAATCAGGATACTATTTTAACATTGAAAAAGAGAGTATTTTAGATGATAATAAATTGAATTTTTTATTAAAACGAATTTTTGCATCATTTAAACATGATATTGATTACGCTAGGTTTAATGAAGAACTCTTAAACATAAGTCAAAGATATTACCCTCGTTTCATTGATAGAAGGGTTAATCCAAACGTATTAATAAAAACTAACAATATATTTACGAATTTTTTTTCATTCAATATATATAAGAGAAAACGTTGAATTAAGTTTCTTGTTTTTTGATATATTCTGAAAATAATGGATGAAATAAAGCATATACTCCAATTTTCACTCGCTTAAGACAATGTTTAGCCACCATGTCTGATAAATGGCCGTATAACCTTTCCCGTTCAATTCCTGTGATTTCACAAATTTCTGAAATGTTATAATCGTGTTCTGGTCTTTTTGAAAACGCATTCACTATTTCGCGTTCCTTAGAATTTAAAGAATCGAAATAACTCCCGAATATCTGACTTTCTAACCTCTCGAAAATGGTAGAAAGCGCACTCCGATACACGGGAGTCTCGATTATTGGTTCGTCCAAGCTGAATAGTTCATGACCAAACATTTGAACAAAGAATGGATGTCCCTTTGTTCTAGAATAAATGTCGTTAATTACGTCAGCTATAATGTATCGACCGTTCTTTTCGAAGGGCTTTACTAGAACTTTACGGGTTTCCATCAGAGATAAATTAGTTATATTGATTGGGCGTAAAAAACGCAGCATTGAAGGATACACTTGTTGAATTTTATTTTTTAAACCTGGATATCCTGCCACTACTAATAAATAATTAGCTTTCTGGTCTGTTAATCTTGAAAAAACGCTTCTTAGAAAGCTCCAAGCCCCATTAATCTCATGTATGTAGTCTGCTTCATCTAAAAAAATACAAATTGATGAAAAAACACTTTTTACCCTTTCATATACTCCAGATAATACTTTAAACAAGGTTTCTTGTAAAACAGTAATTCGTTGAGATCCTAACCCGGCTCCAACTCCTAATACAGTTATTTCAATTTTATTATCTCTTACTAAGGCTTGAATCTTATCTTGAATTCCTCGAAACCCCGATGAAAGCTGTATCACTGAGTCTTGAATTATTCGTATTAAAAAATTTACCAGAGACTCTAAAGAGTCAATACTAGGATCCATATCTCTTCTAACAACTAGATGTTTTGAATGATCGGTGACCGATTCGAATTTCCTTAATAACGAAGACTTTCCAATTCCCTTCTCTCCCATTAATATTAAATGACTTGAATTGCAAACCGCAGATTCTTCTAAGCACCGAAGGTACAGATCAATCTCCTTCGATCGACCTACAAAATTATCGGGGTTCATTGTTGTTGATGGATTAAATGGATTCCCGGACATCCTAATATTACTTAAATTTAAGAATCTAAGTCTTTTCCTATCAACAACTTGCAGTTTTTTCTATTGCGCACACAACGAATCTTACATTTCAATACTTATGTGATGTTTTATGGATTCATGAGTGGTGGATCCATGGTCCATTTCTGATGCATAGAGGGGTAGTCTAAATTCGGTAGAAGACTTAGGCTCGGGCGGGTATGATCCCCCGCCTTCATAGCCCAGATGTCATGTAGGATCGGGCGGGGGTGCTGGGAACGACCCCCACCTTCATATCCTGTGTAAGATGATTTTTTGGGCTCCGGTGGGGGGGCCGTCTCCTCGACATAATGCCGAATTTCTACGCCTTTTTTCTTTTTTTCATTTCCAATCATTTCATAATAAATTGTTGAAAATTCTGGAGGGAAATAAGTATCAATTCTAAAAGTATGGTATCTCATCATTCAAAAAGAATTCAATCTCGTATTTAATTTGTGTGGGCTACTCGGTCCAATTTTCCTTTCACAGTTTCACCATCCTGGTCAGTTTTGAAACAAAAGTTTTCCTAATAACATGGTCCACGCTCCTGCACGCACCATCACGTAGATATAGAAAATAGGATTCATCTATGTTAAATCCCAGTGAACGCTGTGCATACCTCTTGTTGAACAATTCTTACAGTCTTCCAAGTTTCGATATGTTTTTCCATTGAAGATAAGAGGTTTTTTTCCCGAACGATAGACTATAGCTTCCTCCTTTGTTACAGGTATCCTTCCACCATCACTGAGAATCTTTTCCCTGTCTAAATTACACCAGTTTTCTTCGAAATAATCGGGATTTAGATGTATTTTCGAGCCAGCGTTATCAACATTGATCAAGTAACGCTTTTGATCGAACATATGTGATAATAATAGAATCAATGATTGAACATTAAATTTACGCAGTGCGCGCGCATCAATCTTGAGACCACACCTGATACATCTGGAACAGCCCCCAGTGCAAAGGCTATCCCAACATCACGAAGATGGGTAGCATACACTCCCTAGAAGCGTCCAGTCTCACTCATCTAATCTTCAGCCTGAGGAGGTTTAGAACATCTACTTTGGCTCTCCACGCGCACAAGTATTTGAAATGCGCGCGCATGAAACAGCTACTCAATCATGTAAGACTTCATAACGCGCATGCTGCGTAATACGTAAAGCCTATATACTTGACGAAGAATTTGTTTTACTGGAAAATGACTCTTCCACAGGCATACCTTACTGAAAGGCAACTCGAAATCTGGAAACTCATTTTCAGGGGATTCTCGAAAGCTGAGGTGGGCCGACGCCTCGGAATAACCCGTCAGGGAGTCCACGATGCTGAGAGGCAGATGCTCGGGAAAGTGGAGTCTGCCCTGACTCATGTTGCTCAGGTGAACAGACTGGACGTCGACTACATCGACCCTTCCAACGGGATCCTTCACGGGTATCATCCGGCCACGAAGAACCGTGTAATTGTGACGTTCTCCGCTACGAATGGAGTCCAGACGTGGCACTATGAAGACCCTGACTGCGATGTATGCCAGTGGGAAGAGAACTGCAAGCAGAGGCTCCTCGATGAAGCGGATGAACGGGACGTTCAATTATCTGAGGAAGAGAGAGCGAAACCAGCGTCCAAGCTCGCACACATCATCTTCTCCAAGGTGATACCGGGGCTGAACGAATGAACCTGAGACACATCACGATGAAATATTTCGGATGGTGTCCGGGTTATGAGGAAGCTTCGCGTTTCTTCCACAATATGGATGTAGTTATTCCTTCTGGTTTTGGAGTTAGATTAATTTTATTTACGTTACTGGCCTCGCTTGGGATTCAACAAGTTCTCCAAATCATATGGTATTGGTTCATCAGAGTCCCTCAAGGCGATCTTATACCTTTTTTCATAACTCCAGCGAAACAAGTCGCAGACTTTCTACGCGTCATTAGCTCACTTGGATTCATTCTACTCGGAATCGACACATTATCAACAGGTGCAATCAGAAACAGACAACGCAAAACGATAGCCCTGATTTTGATGGGTTTAGGAGCTTCGAGATTAATCAGTACAGGGTATTTGGATATTTCCATGATAACCCGTGGTGGACTAAGCGTAGGCGTGAGACTCTTCGACCTCTCAAACATCGTCCCTTACGTATGGGGTGGATGCCTTCTCTACCTGGGTTATCGTCTCTTATCCGCTATGCCGTTTATTGTGAGGGAAACATTCATTGCAGTTGCACTTATGTTTGGCATTCAGTTTCTCCGCTTATCATCTCATTTAGGTGAAGTAATCTCAAACTTTGGGGTTGAACCCTTGTATGGTGTAGGATATCTCTTGCACATAATAGCCCCACTTTGTGCATTCATTTTTTCAGTGAATGGATTACAGGGCAGATGGACTGCAAAATCTCTGATTAATCAGGGTATTCCCTGGTATCTCAAAGTTGGCTTCATCAGTTACGGGATTGATAGCTCGTTATTGACAGTATGGTGGATGCTTTCTGATCCCAGTATTCTAGGAGAAATCACACAAAACAAAATGAGTCCATTGATTGTATCATCTGGTGTTTTTAATGGATTGGCTCTCGTTGCCGTAGCGTTACTTCCGTGGAAGAAATTGAGAGAACAATTATGAACATCAAGAAGGTAATGTTATCCTATCTGGGATGGTGCCCTGGTGTTCAAGATGCTCAACGATTTCTTCCACTTGAGTCAAATAGAAAGAATATACGAGAAATAATCATAGTTATCGGAATATTTTTCGCAATAAACAAATCGCTCCCTCGCGCAGGTGAGCTATAGCCATGAACCTCAGAATCCTGACCTTGAAATATTTCGGTTGGTGTCCTGGGAATGAATCTGCTGCGGAGTTTCGAGTCAGTTATCATACACCTATTTTTACGATTATAAATTTCAGAATAGTTTTTTTCTTGTTCTTAGCGTTAACCGGACTTTTCATTTTCGTCCCCTACTCTTTTTATGGTATAGGAAGGCTAGCAGGTCCAAGATTTAACCAGTCAACCGGATACTGGAGCATAGCTACCTTCTTCATAATGGCCTACTCATTATGGTGCACATACAAATGGTACCAACCACTATTCACAAAAAATATTCGCGCAACCTTCAGAAGTATACTGCTAGTAGGTATAATAGTATACTCACTGAGTCTGATCTGGATAAACTCCCTCGACCCGTACATATGGGACTACAGATTACTGACTTTTACTTTCGTCCCCCGCACCTTACAGTCATATAGCCATCTTGCATCGATACTCTCAGGTTTTATCCTACTACGGCTCTCATCGAACTTTATCGAGGAATACGAGTTCGACTCAGGAAAAATCAAGCTATCATCAATTTTCTTAGCGCTGCTAAGTCTTTCAGGGCTCACACTCAAAGCTTCTGAGTATTTCTGGATGAATCAGAACTGGAGCAATCCCTTGATAATAATCGAATTTCTCATCCCATTATCAGCCTATTTAGTAACAGGACTCTTTGGATTATACTTGTTAACATCGAAAAAGTTTCCTTCAAAGGCAGCGTACACAGTGCTTTTTCTCTGGTTAATCACACCCGTCTTTGAATATCTCATAAGAGTCTATTACCATGCGATAAGTGGTAGACTAACCCTATTATCTGCAGTTCAATATCTATTCAGGTCATCCTCATTTTATTCACGGTTGACCCTGCCATCTCCAGGGGTATTCACCGTCTTTTTGGTGGTTGTAGGCCTTACTTTACACCGTTTTAAAAGGACATTCCCACAGAAGTTAGGTTACATTTATTCTGCAGCGCTCATCACATTTGCGATTACAAATCTGATTTCCTTTACGCACTTTCCAATAACCTTCAAGGATTATGTCACAGCGTATCAATCTCTTGTCTATAGTGGTGACCTAGTCTCCTCCTTGGGTTTTGTCCCCCTCGGTACATGGAATCACCTCTTCCTTGGACTTGAAGGCGTTATCATTCTTACCTTCGGAGTACTATCAATCAAGGAAACACGATCAAATATAGAAGTAAAAAGAGTCTACCCCAAATTCTCTCTAGTTCCCACTACACTGAAATCGAGACCAAGGAAGATATTAGCTGCGCGCGCGCGCGCAAATACCACCGATGTAGAGATCACCAAGACTCCGATGGAGGCGATCCAAGAGGCATATCCTGATGCTAAAGTGGGAGGAGGTTTCGGTGTTGCCAGTCGAGCACTGGTACCAGTTAAAGGTAAGATCATAATAGAAAATATTCGCCTATTCTATTACAACTGGAACGATAAACTTGGCACGAGCTATGACCTTGTTCCACATTACAGGATCAAAGCATTACTTGTTGGTCCAGATGAAAATGGAAAAGTTCAAAGTATGTTCCACGACAGCGTTATCAGAGCGATAGAGTAATTGTGCTCTTTCTTACATGCGCGGGCGTATCGAAGAAGGAGAGATAACGGGTGAGAAAGATGAAAAGAAATGCAAGTTTTGTGATTTGCTTCGCTCTGTTGGGTATTGAGGATGACTGAAAGGATAGGGACAGTGCGTGTACGAGCTAGTCTAGTTTTTCTCGATCTTGCTCAAGGTTATTAAACAGGGTTGGGGGGACTTGGTTTTAGGTAAACGATTGACATCGCTCCAATACCGTTCTGAAATATGTGTAAACGTTTTCTTCTTTCCCAAAATAATATCGCGATTATGCTTCCTATAAATCCAGGAAGAATCAGGAAAAGGGCCGAGTTCAAGAAAATGAGGTAGGTCTTAACATTTAGGTAGTTGAACATCAGTACAGAGATTGGGACGATCCAGGGGGAAGAGAGGTCATTTTTGTTGTATAATGATCTATTTGTTGATTCTTTAAAGTGATTATTGAACTTGCGATACTGCCACACAAAGAAATTGACGAGACTTATGCCTGAAAGAAGATAGATGGGGGAGTTCATGATTGAATCAAAGTTTCCTTGAAGTAGAATAAATCCCACTATTATTATTGAAAATACAATATACCAGAGGGCAGTTATTGTCAAATATCGATATTTTTTTTCCATCGTTCTCGTACCTTTATTGTTATATTTATACAAAAAAAAGAGGGATATAAAGAGTATGGGATAGAATTCAATCGCATGGATCGTCTAGGTCACAAATGCATCTTGAGTGCGCGACTTGAAACGAGAGCATACCCTACAAGGTAAAACACAGACTAGTGAAGTCTAGGATGAGACACGTGAGCGATAAATGAGAAAGACTACTCCAAGACCAAGAAGGGCGACGACCACGGGAAAGACCAGATTATCGAATACAGACCTCTCTCCCAGTTTGAACTTTATCTCACCGACCCTCAAGTCGTCCTCGATCACCTCGCCAAGAACGTTTATGGCGCCATCCGAGCCTACGGTGAACTTG
>SDBU01002511.1_pt1 | contig 24290 bp, 15 predicted proteins | sample 2277071 | NCBI WGS metagenome assembly SDBU01 (sample SAMN10397929, study PRJNA504765) | marine sediment metagenome | isolation source: marine sediment core GS08_GC12, 126 cmbsf | place: Arctic Ocean: Gakkel Ridge, Loki's castle | collected 2008
CCCTTGGCCTCAATAATGGGCTTCATCGAGATGGTCCTGGAGGGAACCCCCGGCCCACTGACCGAGATTCAGGAGGAGTTCATGGGGATCATCTACGAGAACTCGCAGCGTCTGCTGGACCTGATCAACCACCTCTTGGATGTATCGAAGCTGGAGACGGGCCGCCTGCACCTCGAGATGGAGACGATGAAGCTGGACGAGCTTATCACGGAGGTAATAAAGGCGATAAGGCCCCTGGTCAAGGAGAAAGGCCTTGAGCTTGTGGTGGACATTGAAGAGGGATTGCCGGAGACTCAGGGCGACCCCCGGCGACTTGAACAGGTGTTGAACAACCTCCTATCCAACGCCATCAAGTTCACCCCGGAGGGAGGAAGGGTGGGGGTGAAAGCCTGGCAGGAAGACGGACAACTGAAGGTTAGCGTGGCCGACACTGGTATGGGCATCCCTCCCGGCGACCTGCCTCACCTCTTCGAGCCTTTCCACCGGGCCACGAATGCGACCAAGAAAGCCATCGAGGGCACGGGCCTGGGGCTTCACATCTCGAAGAGCCTGATCGAGGCGCACAGAGGAACGATAGAGGCGGAAAGCGAGCTAGAGAAGGGAACCACCTTCCTACTCGCCCTGCCTGTGCGCCAGCCTATGCTGTCCGGGGCGGGCCAAGCCGAGTCGACATAGAGTATCTAACCAGAGATGTCAGCTCCCTGTTGTCGTTAGTCCAGGGTGATCCTGTCGCTGGTGCGCATGGCCATCAGGGCACCACAGTCGTCTGATATCCCCTAGCCACGATGATCGAGCAAGATTGACCTGGCTGCAAGGGCTTGTCGAAGCTCGGCCGTTCACCCTGACAAGAGATAACGAGCGGCCATGGAGTTGCAACTGGTTTCCCACAGGGTTGGAGGCGCGGAGGAACTCACTGGGGGCTCTCGAAACCAACGTATGTCTGACCCTCCCCGAATATTTGGTGGACTCGATTCATCCAGTCGGCAATCGCTATCCTCTGTGGACACATCTCCTCACACTCCTGGCATCTCTCACATAGATTCGGCCTTTCCGTCTCCGAAATCCATCGATACTGTTGGCGCTCCTCGTCAAATTTGTCGTACATGACCGCGCGGTTTACCATATCCAACAAGAACGGGATATTCAATCCCTGTGGACACGGGAGGCAGTAGTCGCATCCGGTGCAGGGGATGGGGCAGACCTCTTTGTACTGCTCCCGCACCTCATGGATCAGGGTCAGGTCTCCCTGAGTCATCGCGCCGACCTCCGACGCACTGGCGCTGGCAACGTTCTGCTCGACTTGCTCCATCGTGCTCATGCCGCTGAGGACGACCGAGACCTCTGGTTGGCTCCACACCCACTGCAACGCCCAGTCGGCAGGGGTTCGCCGATGGGAAGCGACGTTCCAAATCTCTTGAATTCGCTCAGGTGGGTTGATGAGTCGTCCACCCAGCAGAGGTCCCATGACCACCACCGCCAATCCCTTGGAACTAGCATACTTCAATCCTGGGGTCCCTGCCTGCACCTCAATGCCCATGTAGTTATACTGGATCTGGCACAGCGTCCATCGGTGATAAGCATCGACGATTTCCTTGAACACCGGATACTTATCGTGAAAAGAGAATCCTATGTGGCCAATGCGCCCATCGGAGATGGCCTTCTCGGCCGATCCGAGCAAGTCCAGCTCCCTACATTTCTCCCACCTCTTCTCGTTCAAGCCGTGGAAAAGATAGAAGTCGATGTGATCCATCTGCAACTTCCCCAGCTGCTCGTTGAGGTACTTGTCGAAATCCTCGGGAACTTCGACCAGCCAGATGGGCAGCTTCGTCGCCAGCCTGACTTTCTCTCGATACCCTCCTTTCAGAGCACGACCCAGGAATGACTCGGAGTTTCCCCCATGATAGGGATACGCGGTGTCAACGTAGTTCACGCCGCGATCGATGGCAGAGCGGAGCATCTTGGTCGCTTCTGTCTCATCGATGTTGGCTGAGTCTCCATCACTCGTCGGGAGCCGCATGCACCCGAATCCGAGCGCTGACACCTCCCAGTCCAGCCGTCCGAACTTTCGATATTTCACGTGGTTAACCTTTCCATGAGGGAGACCGGGTTACGGTCTAACGCCTTGGAAAACCAAGTCCCTGGCGTCAGCTTTGACCTTCATGAAGTTGCAGAATCGATTTGAGTCTTGCGTCACTAGTCCAGCGTGATCCGACCTCCGGTGCGCATGGCCATCGGAGCATCGTAGTCGTCGGATGTCCCCGTGGCCACTATGATCGAGTAAGATTGACCTGGCTGCAAGGGCTTGTCGAACTCGTCGCCCGAGTCAAGCGGGATCTGAGCTTCCAAGGTGGTCTTCCCGTTCTCTTCCCTCCCCGCATAAGCGACGATGTCGTTTGTCCCACCCAGATCCTCATCGGGCGGATGGGTGGCTCCAGTGGGCGCGGTGCCGTAGGCATCCCACAGCAGCACCTCGCCGTCGGAGATCGCGCCGAAGACAAAATTGGCGCCTTTCATTCGATCCTCCGGATCCAGCCCCACCGCCAGCCAGCCCTGGGTTTCGGCCTCCATCGCCAGGTAGAGGAACTCGTCGTCATTTCGCCACCAGACGCGCACTTCACCGAACTCGCCCTCGTGCGCGTACTCGCCGTCCGTGACCATGCCATCAGCCACCCAGGAGGGCTGGGCTTCGGTCGCCGGTTTTTCCGATTCCTCGATCACTTCCGGTGGTGCCGGCTCCTCCGTCCGTTCCTCCACCACCGCGGCCGTTCCCGTCGGCGCCGGCGTGGAGGCCTGCTCGGTTGGCTCAGCGGCCGGGTCCGTCCCGCAGCCGCCGACCAAGAGCGCCACCAGAACACCCATCACGGCAAGATACTTGACATCCATGAAAACACACCTCCCCGTTAGAATACGCTCATCGAGAGACCTGGAAAACGTCGATCGCCGGCCTGGTCGGGGGAGTTGAATCGAGCACGCGGACGGAACAAACGAAGAACCAGAGTGGTGCCCCTGCCCGGACTCGAACCGGGATGCTCTGACGAGCACAGGTCCTCAACCTGCCGCGTATGCCAATTCCGCCACAGGGGCTCCACCTGTGATTATAATTGAACCTCGCCCCTTGTCAACCTCCTAGCCACAACCTCGAGGGTCGCCTGGGCAGCCTTGTAGGCGCTGGCCCCAAGTGATATAATAGCTACCCTGCTACCGATTCTAAGAGGAGCGACGAAATGACGGCTGGAAGAGCGCGCTGTCTGGTCACTGGCGTGGCCGGCTTCATCGGATCGCATCTGGCCGAGCGCCTCCTGGCCGAAGGATACCTAGTCAGGGGTGTGGACTGTTTCACCGACTATTACCCGCGTTCTCTCAAGGAGAACAACCTCGCCCCTCTGAAACTCGACCCGGGCTTCGAGCTGGTGGAGGCGGATCTGTTCGCCTGCGACGTCGAGCCTTTGCTGAGGGAAATCGACTACGTCTTTCACCAGGCCGCCCAGGCGGGAGTTCGCGCCAGCTGGGGAGACAGCTTCGCTATCTACACGGCCAATAATATTCTGGCTACCCAGCGCCTCCTGGAAGCGGCGAAAGATGCTCACCTGTCCAAGCTGGTTTATGCCTCCTCCTCCTCCATCTACGGCGAGGCAGAGGCGCTGCCCACCCGCGAGAGCGCCCTTCCCAGCCCCATCTCGCCTTATGGGGTCAGTAAGTTGGCCGGTGAGCATCTCTGTCGTTTATATTATGTAAACTATAAGGTTCCCACCATCGCCCTGCGCTACTTCACCGTCTATGGCCCCCGGCAGCGCCCCGACATGGCCTTCCATCGGTTCATAAACGCCATACTGCGCCATCGCCCCATTTCAGTCTATGGTGATGGCGAGCAAACCAGGGATTTCACCTACATCGACGACGCGGTCTCGGCCAACCTGCTGGCCATGCGCGCCGAGATTGTCGGCGCTTCCCTCAACATCGGAGGAGGTTCCAGGGTGACGGTCAACCGGGTGCTCCATCTCCTGGAAGAGGTTCTGGGGAAAAAGGCAAAAGTCTCCTACCAATCACCCAAACGAGGAGACGTCAGGCACACGTTCGCAGACACCACCGCAGCCCGGGACCTGCTGGGCTTCGCCCCCCAGATCTCGCTGGAAGAGGGATTGGGAGAGCAAGCGAAGTGGCAGAAGAGAGCGAAAACATGGGAGACCTGAAACTATCGTTGGTGATCCCCGTGTTCAATGAGGAGGGAAACCTCGAGATACTGCATTCTCGCATACACGAGGCCCTCCGCGATCTGGCTGGGATCTACGAGATCATCTTCGTGGATGATGGCAGCACCGATGGAAGCTTCGAGGCGCTCAGGGAGCTGCACCGCCGAGATGACCACGTCATCGTCATCCGGTTCCGGAGGAATTTCGGTCAGACCGCAGCCTTCGCCGCCGGCTTCAAGCGGGCGCGAGGAGAGGTCGTGGTCACTATGGACGCGGACCTTCAGAACGACCCCGCCGACATCCCGAGGCTGCTGGAGAAGATAGAGGAGGGTTTCGATGTGGTCAGCGGCTGGAGGGCGAATCGCAAAGATCGATGGATCAGCCGACGCCTCCCTTCCATGCTGGCCAACTTCCTGATCTCCCAAGTGACGGGCGTGCACCTGCATGATTACGGCTGTTCCCTCAAAGCCTACCGGCGGGAAGTGGTCAAGAACGTGAGCCTTTATGGAGAGCTTCATCGATTCATCCCCGCGCTGGCAAGCTGGATGGGAACCGAGATCGCCGAGATCCCGGTGAATCATTTCCCTCGCCGATTCGGGAGATCCAAGTACGGGATATCCAGGATCACCCGCGTCTTCCTGGACCTCCTGACGGTTCGTTTCCTTCTCAGCTATGCCACTCGACCCCTTCAGATCTTCGGGCTCTTGGGATTGTTTTCCTTCTTCATCGGGGGAGCGATGATCGCCTATCTGGGCATCGTCCGCCTCATCTTTCAGGAACCCATAGCTAATCGTCCTCTCTTGACCATCACCATCCTCCTGATCATGGTAGGGGTGCAGTTGATCACCATGGGGCTCCTGGGAGAGATGACAGCCCGAACCTACCACGAAACCCAAGATAAGCCCATCTACGCCATTCGCGAGGTGCTTGACGGGGACGCAAGCTTTGATGCATAGGGTTCTCATGCTCGCCCCCACGCCCTTCTTCGCCGACCGCGGCTGCCACGTGCGCATTTACGAAGAGGCGCGGGCGCTGCAAGCCCTGGGGCATCGAGTCACTATCTGCACCTATCACAACGGTCGGGACCTTCCCGGCTTCGACATTCGACGTATCGTTCGCGTGCCCTGGTACGACAAATTGGAAGCTGGCCCGTCTCTTCACAAGATCTACTTGGACTTCATCCTGCTTCTTGAGGCCCTTCGAGTTGCACGGGAGCGGAAGCCGGACATCGTTCATGGACACCTCCACGAGGGCGTCGGGATCGGATACATCCTGAGCCGCCTCCTGGGCATCCCCCTGATAGGAGACTACCAGGGGAGTCTGGCAGGTGAAATACGAGCTCACGGTTTCCTTGGAAACAGCCGCATTCTACACTCTCTCTTTCGGGGCATCGAGAGGCTTGTCGACGGTTTGGCCGACGTGACGATAGCCTCCTGCAGCGAGGTGGCAAGGGAGATGAAAGAGGATTTCGGAGTGAAACAGGTCCACTTGGCCTTGGACGGGGTCGACACCGAGCAGTTTCGCCCCGATGTGGACGCGGGTGAACTTCAATTTCTGGTGCCTTCGGGGCGACAGGCGGTCGTCTACCTGGGCTTGCTCAATCGCTATCAGGGCATCGACTGCCTGTTGGAGGCATCGGTTCGAGTGCTTCAGCGGCGTTCGGACGTGCACTTCCTGATCATGGGGTATCCCAACGTCGAGCATTTTCAGCGGTTGGCCCAATCGCTGGGGATCGCGGACCACGTCACTCTCACTGGGCGCGTAGACTACGGTCAGGCGCCTAGGTATCTGGCGCTGGGCAACGTGGCCGTCTCCCCCAAGATCTCCGAAACCGAATCCAACGGCAAACTCTACAACTACATGGCCAGCGGGCTCCCCGTGGTAGCGTTCGACACCCCTGTAAATCGGGAGATCTTGGGCGACCTGGGCATCTATGCGCCTCTGGAAGACGTGGAGGGCTTATCAGAGGGGATCCTGCGAGCCTTGCGGGGCGGCGAGGAAATAGAAAGCCTCAAGGCGCAACTCCGTGAGCGCGCCGTACGACGTTTCTCTTGGTCCGCAACGGCGGACCGGATCTCGCGGTGCTATGATATAGCTCTGTGCAAAGCCTGATGGGCCGAGGTGAGCCTCCCGAACTGGAATTGGTGTCCTGCGCCCTTTGCGGAACCGACGACGCCGAGCCGCTGTTGCGGGCCAAGGACTACCGCTCGGGGTGTCCGGAGACCTTCCAGGTGGTGCGCTGCCGGCGATGCGGGCTCTCATACACTAACCCAAGGCCCTCGGCGCGAGATCTGCTCTCCCTTTACGGAGAAAGCTATCGGCCATTCAGGGACCGTTCCAGTCCCTTGCTCCGATGGATATGGCGCAGAAGAACCGACCAGATCATTCGTCGTTGGCAGGATACGCTTCCCCCCGGCGGGAACCTGCTGGAGGTTGGCTGTGGCACCGGGGAGATCCTGGCGGCACTTCGGGACGAGGGGGGATGGGCCGTCACCGGCGTCGAGCCCAGCCCCTACGCGTGTCGGGTCGCGCGAGAGCGCCGCGGATTGAATGTGCACCAGGGGAGCCTTCCCCACATCGAACTGGAAGCCAATAGCTTCGATGGGATCATCATGCGACATACCCTGGAGCACGTCCCCGATCCCCTTGTGGTCGTGAATCGCGCCTTTCGAGCGCTGCGACCGAGAGGAAGATGTTTCATCTTGGTGCCCAACCTGGCATCCATGGAAGCCAGGATCTTCGGCTCCCGATGGTATGATTTGGATCTGCCCCGACATCTCTACCATTTCACCCCCACCACGCTGACCCATCTGCTGAAAGAAGGAGGTTTCCGCGTGGTGGGGCTGCGAAGCGATCGAGCCCCCAACGGGTGGGTGGGCAGCCTTCGGCACCTCCTACAGGATGCGGGAATGCCCCAGTCCTTCACCGGACTCTGGCACGTGGGAAACCCTATCCCGCTGGCGCTGCTTGCTCCAGCAAGCTTCCTTTGCTCCCTGAATGGAGGCGGCCGCATCTGGGTGACGGCTGAGAAGCCTGCATCAGCAGTCGGAGGCTCCGACAGATGAGCAGGCGCACCCTGTGGCCTTGGATCCGCGCTGTCCTCAGCGGCGCACTGATCGTTTACATACTCTGGCACCTGGATTGGGAACATCTGCTCGTCGTCCTGGGACGGGTCCATCCCCTCTACTTTCTAGCCTTTCTTGTCATCGGGATCGCGTCAGTTCTTCTCAGCGCGAAGAAGTGGGAGATCCTATTGCATGGAGCCCACCACCAGGTTCCCTTCGGCCACCTGGTCTCATACTACTTCACTGGCATCTTCTTCAGCATGTTTCTCCCATCCAACATAGGGGGAGATGTCAAGCGCATCTACGATCTGAGCCAGGATACCTGTGACACCAAGGTGGCCACGTCCTCGGTCCTCATGGACAGGGGAACCGGAACCATAGCCCTGCTGCTCATCGTCCTCGCGTCCTTGGCCATCAACGCGCCTTTCCTCCACCAGAGCGGCTTGCTGGTGCCGATTCTGGCCGCCTGCAGCTTGCTGACCTTAGTTGCGGTTGCCATCTTCCTCCCCTCGGTTCGACGAGGGCTGTCTTGGCTATTTCGAGTCGCCATCCCTCTGGGGCTGGGCCCGCGTCTGGACAACCTATACCAGACGATTTACGAGTATCGTGAGAAGCCCTGGATCATGGCCCAGTCCATGCTCATCTCGCTGCTGTTTCAGGGGATCTCGGTCCTGATCGGGTATCTCTGTGCAGCGGCGCTTCAGTTATCATTGCCGCTGGTCCATTTCATATCCTTCATTCCATTGATCACCTTGCTATCCATGTTGCCAGTCTCCATAAACGGGATCGGCATCCAGGATGGCGCGTTCGTCCTTTTCTTCAGCAAAGTGGGCGTGGTTCCTGCCGAGGCTTTCTCCATGTCCCTCCTGTTTCACGCCTATCGCATGATGGTGGGACTGGTGGGAGGGCTCGTCTATGTCACAAGGAGATGAATCGAGTGTCTGATCGAGCGGCGAAGCGGTGGCTTCTCTATCTACTGCTAGCTGGCATAATCTCGGTCGGGGGTTGGCTCCGATGGTCGTACGCACATGGAGCCAATTTGTTCGTCGACGAATTCTCCACCATCCTGGCCAGCCAGGGTATCTTACGGCACGGATGGCCCCTCCTTCCCACCGGAAGCTTCTACGGACATGGGCTCATTTTCTCCTACCTGGAAGCTGTCTTCATCGGGGCCATCGGCGTGGCCAAGGAAACCATCCGAGCCCCCAGCCTCGCGGCATCCATCTTGGCGTTGCCTCTGGCCTACGCTGCGGGAAGGCGCATGTTCTCCTGGAAGGTTGGCCTCTTGGCAGCCACGCTCCTGTGCCTGGATTCGGAATCGATAATCTGGGGAGGGAGAGCGCGCGCCTACGCCCTCTTGCAGACCCTGGCGCTGTCTAGCTTCGCGCTGGCCTACATTGGAGCGATCCGAGGCGATTCGGCCAAGTTACGCCTGGCATCCTTCCTGTTCTTGACGGCCGCCATCCTCACCCATGCCGAAGCTATGCTTCTGTTGCCCGCCCTTCTCCTCGGCCTGCTCGTCATCCGCGGTTGGCGTCGGATGATCCGGCTGGATATCATCATAGGCGCTGCCATCTGCGGTGCGGCCAGCCTTGCGACCATCTTCCTGGCGCGCTGGGTCATCGGAGGGCAACTGATCGGCATCGAGACCCTGGACAGCCGCCCCCTGTTCTCGCCTTCCCTGAGCGTGGGACGCGCGCTGGTCGAGTTCGCCCCGTTCTTCCTGGAAGATGGGCGTTGGGTGGCCACCCTTCTCATAATCGCCGGGCTGCTGCTCGCCTTCACCCTGGGCAGAGATCGAAGAGGTGCTCACCGAAAAGCCCTGATTTTCGCCGGCGTCCTCTTCGGGGCGACCATAGGGCAAATGATCTTCCTGGTCGGCGACACCTGGTGGAGCCCTCGCTACCTTTTCATGCTGATCCTCCTCTACTTCCTGATCGTCGCCGGCGCTGCAGAAGCGGGCCTGGACGCCCTCGTCAGCCGGCTCCGGTGGAGCGGAAGCCTTTGGAAAAGCGTAGGCGCGTTCGCGGCGGTGATGGCTGCGTCCTTCATCCTGCTGTGGCCCTCGGCGTGGGCCGCGTCTCAGCGTCAGGAACAGGGCTACGAGTCGGCGTTTTCCTACGTGAGAGATCGATGGCAGCCAGGCGACGTCATAGTGAGCATAAATCCTGCCGCCAGCCACATCTATCTGGGCCGCTCGGACTTCTTCGCCATCCAGGACGGCTACCAGGAGTACGTCATGCGCCGGGACGACATCTGGGTGGATCGCTGGACCGGCGCTCCCCTGCTGAGATCGGTTGAAGATCTGAAGCGGGTCCTGGAGGAAAGCGAGCGGACATGGTTTGTGGTCGATGAACGCCGCTTGCGCCAGCGGTTTGATCCCGCGTTCGCCCAGGCGCTATGGCGATCCATGGACCTGGTTTTCAAAGAGGACGAAGCCATGGTATTCGTCTCGCTTCGACAGTCAGCGCCCGCGGTCTCTCGTCCCCTTCAGGTGAACCTGGGTGGAGAGGTGGCTCTGGTCGGCTATCAGCTCGGCCGGGCTGAGATGGCGCCCTCGGGAGACGGATGGGGAGATGTCGTGGTCGAGGCAGGAGACTCCCTCGCATTGACGCTGGAGTGGCAGGCCCTGAAGCCGCTTGAGCGCAGCTATTCGGTTTTCGTCCATGTGATCGACCAGGAAGGCCAGGCGGCGGGGCAGTCCGATGGCATTCCCGCCCATGGCCTTCAGCCCACTTGGCGCTGGATCGAGGGAGAGACCATCTTCGATCGCCGCCAGATCTCCATCGCTCCCGACCCTAAGCTGGGCCGCTACCAGATAGTCGTGGGCCTCTACGATCTGGAGAACGGCGAGCGACTGTCCGTCGCCGACGGAAGGGAAGCCCAGGGAGACCGCGCGGTTCTGGATTACGTGCAGGTTCTATCCCCATCCTCCTCTCCGTCCCAACCCTCCCGGCTCCTGGGAGCCAATCTGGGCGACGAGATGATGCTGTGGGGCTATGACCTCCCCAGGGTGGCCGCGAAGCCGGGAGAGGCTATCACTGTGCGCCTCTATTGGCGGAGCCAGCGCAGGATGGACTCGGACTACACCGTGTTCATGCATCTTCTGCGGGAGGATGAGACGATCCTGACTCAATCGGATGGCCAACCCCTGGAAGGCTTCTATCCGACATCCTATTGGGATCCGGGTGAAGTGATCGAGGACCCTCGACTGATCGCCATCCCAGAGAACGCCCCACCCGGGCAGTACGTTCTCACAGCGGGTATGTACCTTCTGGAAACGGGAGCCCGCCTGCCGGTCCTGGATGAAACGGGAGCAGCCTTCGACGATCGCGTCCTGTTGGAGATGATCCAGGTGGAGGGCACGCCATGATGACGCGGGAAACCCGCGAGGATCGTCGCGCCCTTTGGATCGTCATCTCCCTGTTCCTGTTCAGTCTGGTGTCTACCGGTGCCCTCGCTCTCTCCCATGATAAGGTCGCCGATGACCCGCTGGCCTATTACGAGACGGCCCGCATCATTGCCCAGGAGGGTCACTTTCAAGTTTATGTCAAGAGCGTCCATCATCCGTATATCAGGCCTCCCTACGCGATCGAGGAGAGGGTCCTCTATCCCCTGCTGCTGGCTCTTCCCTTCAAACTATTCGGCGCGTCCGTTCCCATGTCGAACCTGGTCTCCGCCATCTTTCGGTCGCTGTTGATTTTCCCGCTTTTCGGACTGGGGAAGAGCCTCTTCGACACCCGAGTCGCCGTGGCGGCGAGCCTTCTTTACGCCATTAATCCCTTCTACAGTTTTCTGGGTATGGTGTCCATGCCCGATATGCCCTTCGTCCTCCTCTTCTATGCTGCAGTATTAATGCTGTGGATATCCGTCCGCAATGGAGGAACGAGCGTTCACGCCGCAGCAGGTGGGATCTTCGCCGGCCTAGCCTTCCTGGTCCGCCTCGAGGGAGCACTCCTGTGGGCGTTTGGCGTAGCCATCTTGCTGATCTGGAAGCGCCGAGATCTGGTATCTCCCTTTCTGATCGCTCCTTTGCTGGCTCTGGCAGCTAATGGTGCCTATCTTTGGTCCCGGTTTGGCGACCCTTTCTACACTCCCAAGCATTTCATGACACTGCCGGCATGGGCTTTCTTCTATGCGCTGCGACCTCTCTCCTGGCCAGAGTACCTCAATCATGTGGGAGGCATTCCGGGGGCCATCGGCATCCGCTTCTTCAACTACTTGGCTTACATCAAGGACATCTTCTCGGATGGACTGATCGTCGACACCATGATAGGATGGCTTCCCCTGACCTTCCTGATCGCATTGGGCGCCTCGGTCCTGGCCCTCCGACGGGAAGATCCTCTGACTCGCAGATTCGTTCTCGCCCTCGCGACCTTCCTGCTCATCGGACTCGTCGCCAGCATCGGCTACTTCGGCTGGCCCTTCTTTCAGCAAGGCGAGCTTCGGCAGGCGCACTTTCTGGCGCCTTTTCTGATCCTTATGTCGAGTTACGGGCTGGTCCAGCTGTGGGATACCGGAGGAACCCAGGGCATGTGGCGAAGGATGTCGCGGCCTGTGGCCGTAGCTCTAGTGCTGAACTACGGTGTTTTCGCCTTGCTGCAACACGCCATCGTAATAGATACTTACACCCTGGCCCCTCCTCCAGATAGCGCGGAGATCCGAGGGCTGCTATGGGGCGAGCAAGAATTGCCGCAGGACGCAATCGTAATATCTCGAAAGCCCTGGCTGGTCTACCAGCATGCCAGGCGGACCTCCATCGCCATGCCTTTGGGAACTTTTGCCGAAATGATGGGGTACGCCAGGGATAATGGAGTCACCCACCTGACTCTCACCCGCCGGGAAGTCAAGCTCCACCCCAACTTGGTTTGGGGACTGGAGAAGTACTCAAGCTCGTTCCGCGTCTTGTTCTCCTCTGCCGACCTCAGGCTATACGAGGTGCGAGACTACGATTTCCTAGCTGAATCAACTGTGCAGGGAGAGCCGAAGGATTTGACCCAAGCCAAGCCTCAGACCGAGGTGGTCCATTGGCCCAGCCTGTGGGACATCCGGCGCTTCAACAGCCTGCGCCGCCTCGATCGGTTCTGGGATCACTTGGCGGGGAGCAGTCGCACGTTGTGGACGAGCGGGCCACCGACGGAGGGCGGGGTTCGCAATCGCCTACATTCGAGCTTCGATCAGCAGATCGAGCTGCTAGGCTACGAGTTCTCGTCATCCAGCGCATCTGCGGGCGATGAAGTCCAGACTCGAATGCTCTGGCGCTGCCGGAGCGCAATGCCAGTCGATTATACTGTCTTCCTCCACGTCCTGGACGGGGATGGGAATATCATCGCTCAGACAGACGAGCCTCCGTTGGGAGGCGCTCTGCCCACCAGCGGGTGGATGCCTGATGAGGTCATATTGGACCTTAAATCATGGAGGGTGCCTCCACAGTCGCCGTCAGGCGTCTACCAGGTATGGGCGGGTTGGTATCAGCCCCAAACCATGAAACGATTGTCGGTCGAAGAGGCGGAAGCAGCCGTCCGGGATGACGCGGTCTATCTGGGGAGCATAGAGGTTCGATGACGTCAAGAACGACGCGGGAGAGCGAAGAATGGGCGAGGTAGACCGAGGGCCAGGCACGCGGTGGGTTTCGTCTCTCGCCATCCTGGCCATCCTGGCTTTGGGCGGCTACCTGCGGGCTAAGTATCTTCTATCCTCCAGCCCCTTCGTGGACGAGTACATCACCATGGAAGCCGCCCGTAAGATACTGGAGCGGGGCGCGCCGATCCTGGAGTCAGGTAACCTTTACACTCACGGGCTTCTCTTTTCCTATCTCGATGCCGGGTTTATGGCCCTCTTGAGCTTCACCCCCATCGCAGCGCGCCTTCCCAGTCTCCTGGCGAGCCTCCTGGCCATCTTTGTCACCTTCCGATTGGGGAACCGGGCTTTCTCCTCCGTCGTTGGGGTATTGGCTGCCCTAAGCCTGGCCCTGGATCCCGAAGCAGTCATATGGGGTGGCCGAGCCCGCATGTACGCCCTTCTCCAATTGGAGATCGCGGCGCTCGTCTATTTCCTGTACCGAAGCGAAGTGGGGAATGAAGAAAACGCCAGCCGATATCTGATGGCCCTCTGCTTCCTGGCAGCCATTTTCTCCCAAGCAGTCGCCCTCCTCCTTTTGCCCTTCATTCTGCTGACCGTCCTGCTCGCGCGCGGTTGGCGGCACTTCCTGAAACCACACGTCGCTGCGGCCTACGGCCTTTGCGTAGCAGGCGCCGCTGGCAGGTGGCTCCTCGACGCCATGTGGAACATACCGGCCATGACCCGCGTGGGGGAGGGACAATTCGCCCCTCGCTCCCGCGAGTTCCTGTCGCCCGGATTGGATCTGGCTGGGGCTGGAAAGATCCTGGCCCCTTTCGCAGCTCCCCCCTATATCCTATGGTCCGCGCTGTTCGTCCTGGGAGGCATCTTTCTGACGTGGCATTTGCTGCGCTCCCGAGGTCGGCGCCCGACATCCGGCCCACTCCCCTACGCGTATGTCCCTGGGCTGAAGATCCTGTACGTCCTCTTCCTTGGACCGCTTCTGGTCTTGCTGTTTCTGGTGGGCAGCACCTGGAAGAGCCCTCGCTATCTCTTCATGGTCATGCCCCTGTTCTCCCTGATCGGCGCCACTTGGCTGGTGACCGGACTAGGAAGGCTAACCGCACGCCACGGCAAATCCAAGCCGATCTCAGGGGCGGCGGTCAGATTCGCGACCGGAGTTGCAGGCGCGGTTCTGGTTATCGCTCTCTTTCTCCCCTCCGCCCTGGCGGCCTCGGAGCGGCCGGGCTTCGGCTACGATAGGGCATTCGAGTATGTGAAAGAAAGTCGGCGAAACGGGGACATGGTGATGACCATCAATTGCCCCGCCGCCTCGTTTCACTTGGGCCGCTGTGACTATCTGGCGATAGAGGAGGGCTTCGAGGGCTACGTGGTTCGGCGAGGCGACTCCTGGGTCGAGGGATGGGCGCTGGTGCCTATCCTGGACTCGGCGTCCCAATTGGACCGGGTGTTAAGCGGAGAGCGCCGCATATGGTTCGTGGTGGACGAGGGGCGATTTCGCCAACGTTACACCCCTTTCTTCGTCCAGCGCGTCTGGGACCAAATGGATCTCGTATTTCGGGAGCGAGGCGTCATGGTCTTTCTGTCCCGAGATGCAGAGGTTCCTGCCGTGGGGGAATCGGTTCAGGTCAATTTCGAGGATCGGATATCGCTCGTCGGCTACGATCTGGGTCGGCCTCAGGAAAGCGCTGAGCCTGGCTGGGGCAACGCGGTGGTGAGCCCAGGCCAGAGCTTACCCTTGATCCTGTACTGGCAGTCGCTCGCGCCCACGCAGGAATCGTACGTGTCTTTCATCCACCTGACGAACAAGTACGGAGAATCCGCAGGGGGCAAGGACGCCCCCCCGATGCGAGGCCTCCACCCCACCAACTTGTGGCTGCCGGGGGAGACGTTGCCCGACCATTGGGAGATCCCTACTCTGGCCGATGCGCCATCCGGGAGGTATCGAGTGACGATGGGACTGTATAAGCCCGACACATCGGAGAGGCTTCGAGTCCTGAACTTCAACGGCCATCCGATAGGGGAAGAGGTCATCCTGGATTTCGTCGCGCTGCGACGACCAGGGGACACCATCCCCACTCCGGATCACCCGGTCGATGTCACCCTGGGGAACACCATCGAACTGGTAGGGATAGACGCGGAGCAGACAGCCGATGACTCATCGCTTTCAGCGATCCAGATCACCCTACACTGGCAAGCTATCGGAGCGGTAGCCGACGACTACACGGTGTTCGTCCATCTGCTGGGCCCCGACGGCGCCATACTGGCTCAAGGAGACGCTCCCCCTTTGGACGGCTTCTACCCCACCTCCTTCTGGGATCCGGGCGAGCGCGTGATAGACCAACACCTGGTCCAGGTGGAGGACATCACCATCCCCGAGGGCGCACAGATCGCCCTGGGAATGTACCTTCCGCAAACAGGAGAGCGGCTTCCCGCGGCGGGGGAGTTTTCAAGCGAAGATCGACTGGTGCTGCCCCTGGTTGCCATTCTGGCAGAATGAACCCGGTGGGCCAGGTCGGTGTATAATGAAGCCTCGCCAGCCGATTTGGCTCCAGCACCGATGCGTAAATAACCGAAAGAGGAGGAACCCATGAAAGCAGCCTTCACCTTGACGCCAGCCGAATCGCGCCGCCTGATCGCCAAGGCAGTTGCCCAGATGGACGAGGTGCAGCGCGCCCTGAAAATCGCCTACGTCATAATGTGCGGTGGGACCACCAACGGCTTCGTCGCCCGGGAGATCCTTGGCCGGACCGACATCGAGCCACAGCGCTACACCGCTGGCACCAACACCAATCGTCTGCTGTGCGTAACCAATCCCGAAGATAGGATCAACCCTATCATCCTACATAAGGGCAAGGCTGTCGAAATCAGCATCCAGGATGCCCTGGCAGATTTCCACATCAATACGGTGGTGATCAAAGGCGCCAACGCCGTGGATCCGGAAGGCAACGTTGGAGTGTGCACCTCGGGCTTCGACGGGGGAACCATCGCGGCTACTATAGGGACGGTGACCTCCCAGGGCCTCCGTTACATCGTGCCCGTCGGGTTGGAGAAGCTGGTGCCTTCGGTGCTGGATTCAGCACTGTACACCGGCGCCAAGACTTTAGATTACACCCTGGGCGCCGATTTCGGCATGTACTGCCTGTCCGGGGCCAAGGTGGTGACCGAGATCCAGGCGCTGCACATCCTGGCGGGCGTGGAAGCCAAGCACGTGGCATCGGGTGGAATCGGCGGCTCCGAGGGCTCGGTCGTCCTCGTCGCCCTGGGAGAGGCAGCACAAGTCGGAAAGGCGATCGAAATCGTGGAGGCCATCAAGGGTGAGCCCCCGGTGAAGGCCCTTAAGGGCACCTGCGAAGCCTGCGAGTATGCCTGTAAGTTTCATGGCATGAAGGAGGAGGATCTGCCGGACTGGCTCAGATCCGGATAGAATCACAGGCCGTCGGCCATCTATCTCGGGCCAAATCCGGTTTGCATATCACCTGCGGAGAGAGAAGATTGACCTTCACAAAGTGGTGGCCAGCGAAGAGCCGTTCTTTGCGATGGGGCGGGTCGGGCAAGATCGCGCTGGCCACCGCCGTTCTGCTCTACATAGCGATCACCATCGCTACCACCTACCCGGTTGCCTTCCGCCTGAATGACGTGGTTGCCGGCTACGAGGGTCGAGACGCCTATCAGTACATCTGGTCGATGTGGTGGGCGAAGAAGGCTCTGCTGGAGCTTGGTACAAGTCCAGCCAACCTCACCTACCTGTACTATCCGCTAGGTGCCAGCCACCAGATGCTGGCCGTGACTCCCCTGATCGAATGGCTCTCCCTCCCATTGCAAGCCATAGCCACCCCGGCCACAGCCTACAACCTCTTGTTCCTCCTGTCCTTCGTGCTGACGGGCCTGACCACCTATCTCCTCTGCTATGATCTGACCCGAAACCACCTGGCATCCTTCATCGGAGGGCTTGTCCTGGCCTACTGTCCCAATCGAGTCATTCACGCTACCGCCGGGCATCTGCCCCACATCACCACTTATTGGTTCCCGCTCTATGCCCTGTTCCTGCTGAGGCTTCTGCGCCGTCCCACCTGGTCGCGATCCGTGGCAACCGGGCTGATCCTAGCCGCCTGCCTTCTGATTAATATCATGCTTATCGCCTACATGGTCATACCGATCACCATTGTCCTGATCCTCCATCAGTATTTTTCAAGCCGATGCCATCTCTTGAGCCGATCATCCCTGCTAGGACTGGGTGGTGCCTTTGGGATCGCGGCGCTTCTGACCGCGCCGTTCTTCTTTCCCTTCATCGCCTCCCAACTGCAGGGCAGTCTAGGCTATCTGGCGATGGAAGGTACGGTGGATTTTTCGGCAGACCTCCTGGGGTTTCTAACCCCATCGCCGGGTCATCCCGTCTTCTGGAATCTGGAGCCCTTGAGATCCTTCATCATCAACAACACGAGGTACGGCACCCCTTTGGAGACCCTGGCCTACGTGGGCGTCGTCCCGTTGGCCCTGGCCCTATGGGGAGCATGGCATGCGCGCCGCAAGGCCACAGCCTGGGCAGCGCTGGCGTTGGCGACGGCGATCCTGTCCCTGGGCCCCTTGCTCCACTTGGCGGGCGAGCTGGCCCGATATCGGGTGGAGGATCTGGAAAGCTATTTCGTCCTGCCCTATGCTGCTCTCAAAGCGCTGCCTTTTTTCGAGTACGGGCGCACTCCAGCCCGCCTGAACGAGACCACGATGCTGGCCCTCGCTCCCTTGGCTGCGGCGGGCCTGGCCGCAATGCTCCGGAAGCTGCCCAGGGAATGGCATCGGGTGGGGCTCAGCTCCCTCGTGGGGGCAGCTATCCTTTTCGAGTACCTGGTGATCTTCCCCTTTCCGGTAGGGATCGCGAAGGCCCCATCCTTCTACCGGGAGCTGGCCATGGACGAAACGAATTTCGCCCTGTTGGATCTCCCCCTGTTCTTTCGTCCCGCCAGCAGCATGGCTATGTTCTACCAGACGGTTCACGACCACCCTATCGTGGGCGGATACATCCATCGCATCCCTGCCGAGGCGGAGCCGGCGATGCGATTCATGGAGCGCTTAGCGGAACCCCGTATGGAGCCAGACATAATCTTCACGCCCCCGGATGAACAGCGGCCGCTCTACCTGGCACGATATAACATTCGCTACATCACCCTCCACCTGCCGTACCTGGAGAAGGCCCGGCAGGAGGCCTACGAGCGCTTTCTTTCTCAAGCCCTCGGCCCGGCGACCTACCGGGACGAGCGCATAGCGGCTTTCGCGGTCCCGTCATCTCCACCTCAAGACGTGATGAGCTTCCCCCTGATGATGCTGGGAGAGGGCTGGCTGGAGCTGGAAGTCGGTGCCGGTGAGCGCGCCCGCTGGATGGGTGAGAGAGCTCATATATATGTGGACGCTCCCGAAGGGGGAGGCTACCGGCTGGAATTCACCGCTCAATCTTTCCGTGAGGACCGCAGGCTGGAGATCGCCGTGAACGGCGCCACCTCCGCGAGCGTGTACCTGAAGCCGCAGGTCTCCTCTCACAGCTTGGACGTGAAACTATCGCGGGGCTGGAACGAGATAGCATTATCCGTCCCGGACGGGTGCGAGCATCCGATCGATGTGGAAGAGAACAGCCTGGACGGCCGGTGCCTCAGCCTTAGATTCTCGAACATCAGCCTGGGCCCACGAGGCACGCAGGAGCCAGCCGGGTGACTCTATCCCTAAGACGAGCCATCAACTCCGCGTTTGTGAAGCTCCGAACCCTGGGGGCAGGCAGCGGTGTGCTCACTTGGATAGGCGTCTGCGCGTTCTATTCAGTCATCACCTTGCTGGTGACCTATCCTGTTGCCTTCCGCCTGACGACTTCTCTGGCAGGCTACGAAGCCAGGGATCCTTTTCAGTTCTCGTGGCTCCTCTGGTGGACTCAGAAATCCCTTATTGAGTTGGGAACCAGTCCTGCCAATCTCACCTATCTGTTTCATCCGTTCGGGGCTTATCACCCGCTTCTCACGGCGGAGCCCTATCTGGGGTACCTGAGCCTGCCCCTCCTGAGCCTCGTGTCGCCGGTGACGGCGTACAATATCCACTTCTTGCTCTCCTTCGTCTTTACGGGGATCGCCATGTGTTGGCTGTGCCACCGACTGACCGGAAGCTGGACGGCGGCGCTGATAGGAGGTTTGATCTTCGCCTTCTGTCCCACCAGAACCGTCCACGCAGCAGATCAACTCCCCCTCTCCACCTCCTACTTGTTTCCCCTGCTGGCCTGGTCGACTATGGCGCTGACCTGGAAACCGGGTTTCCAAAATGCGGTTCTGTTCGGGGTGCTCTTGGCCCTTTCCCTTCTCATCTCACTGACTCACGTTGCCTATTTCGTGGTGCCCTTCCTGGCCATCTGGACGCTCTACGCGCTCTGGACGCGCAAGGGTCGGGTATGGACCCCGCGCCATCTGCGGGCCATAGCGTTGGGTTTGTTGACTTGCTTCTTGGTCGTTAGTCCCTTTCTTCTGCCATTCGCCCTCAGTCGACTCTCGACTGGGCTCGGCTACCTGCACAAGGCGGGAACGGTGAAGTTCTCGGCCGACCTTCTTGCTCTCCTCCTGCCTTCTCCATCCCATCCCATATTGGGCAGAATGGAGCCCCTGGCCACATGGATGGGCAACGCTTTCAGCGATGCCGTCTTGATCGAGAACCTGGTATACTTGGGCATAATTCCCCTCCTCCTGGCTTCGTGGGGTTTCTGGCGCCGAAGGAGTGAAGTAGGGTTCTGGGTGATCCTGGCGTCGGTGACTGCTCTGCTGTCTCTGGGGCCCTTGCTGAAAATCGGCGGAGGGCCAGTTGTATACACAGTCGAGGACAAACAAAGCTTCATCGTCATGCCCTACGCCCTTATCAAGGACATTCCTTTCCTCGAATGGGGCCGAACGCCCTCTCGCCTCAATCAGACTACCATGTTCGCCTTGTCGGTGCTGGCCAGCTTCGGACTGGCTACCATCTTGAACCGGTGGCGATCCTCCGCGTTACGTGCGGGCAGCCTCCTGGCGCTGTCCGGCCTGATCCTCTTCGAGTTCACCGTATTCTGGCCTTTCCCTATAGGAGGGGAGATCATCCCTCCCATCTACGAGCTGTGGGCCAAGGAGAAGGAACACTACGCGGTGCTGGATTATCCGCTTCGCGGAGCCCATCGCAATGCCACCCACTATGCAATGTTCTATCAGATGATCCACGGTCATCCCATCGTCAGCGGGAGGATATACCGGGACCCCCCCGAGGCTCAACGCACGATCCGGTTCTACGAACAGCTGACCACGCCCGGGGGAGACATCTTCCTCTCCCCAAGTCGACCCGCTCGCCTCGCCGGCCTGGGAGTTCGCTACGCGGTGGCTCATAAGCGGTTCATGGAGGAGCCTCGTCGGAGCACGATCAGGGCTTTCTTCGAGGAACTTTTCGGCAAGCCGATCTACGAGGATGAGGCCATCGCAGCCTTTCTGGTCCCCGCCGACGAACCCGATCGAAGGCCCCTCCTCTCCCTAGGGGAAAATTGGCACTCGCTGGAGGAGGCAGGCGGACGTCCAGCCCGGTGGATGACCAACGAAGGTACGATCTGGGTCAGAGTGCTCTCAGGAAGTTCATATCGGTTGGAATTCGCGGCGCTCGCTTTCCACGAGCCGCGTCATCTGGAAATCTACCTCGACGGCCTGCTGGTGGATAATCTCCTGGTCTCGGAGCCGAAACGCTACTCGGTCGACGGACTCGCGATCGACAGTAGCTCTTGGCATGAGATCCTTCTCGCGGTGCCTGAGGGTTGCGCCAAACCCAGTGCGCTGGAAGCTTCCACCGATGAACGCTGCCTGAGCATCCTTTTCCAGGACATCGCGCTCGTTCCTCAGCCCTAGCTGGGAAGGATTTTCACCCAGACGCGACGATTCCGAGGGCCGTCGAACTCGCAGAAGAAGATGCCCTGCCAGGTGCCCAACAGCAGGCGTCCCCCTTCCACCAACACGGAAATGGTGGGACCGACCAGGCTGGACTTGATGTGGGCGGCAGAGTTCCCCTCGATGTGGCTATAGTTATCCCGAAAAGGGATGAGCTTGTTGATCGCCATGAGGAGATCCTGCTGGACGTTGGGGTCCGCATTCTCGTTTATAGTCATCGCTGCCGTGGTGTGAGGCACGTAGACGAAACAGACCCCGTCCTTGATGCCGCTTTCGCGGACCGCCCTCTGGACATTTCCGGTTATGTCCACGAAGCCCGTTTGCGATGTCGTCTCCACCTCGATTTGGATCATCTCGTTTCACCTCTTACCATCGTTGTTCCATCGTGTCGCGGCTACTTCCTGTTTCCTGGTGTAGACTCCGCGGGGACCGCTTCAATGGCCCGTTGCCGTCTTGGAAGCAACAGCCGAGCCGTGCGCCTTGCCTCGCGACCAGGAAGACCACGGAGCGTGCATCCTTGGCGATTGCAGATTTGACAAATCAGCACAGCTATTGTAGTATACTTGGGAACAATTCCATAGTGAACAGGCTGTGAACGGGAAAAGTAGTCACCGAAGCGAGATTCAGAGAGTCGGGGACAGGTGAGAGCCCGATATCGGCGCAGGTGATGAATGGGCCTGGGAGCTGCAAACCGAACGATGGGGTTTTTACATCCAGTAGGCTTTGCCGGAGGTCGCCACCGTTATCAAGGCTGAGGGTATCGGATGGGTGATCGTGATCACCGACATCCCGTACCTGCACTAGGAGCGCGATCCGCGCCGCTCTCTCGCGGATCGAAGTAGGGTGGCACCGCGGAGCTTTGAACCCCGTCCCTGTGGACGGGGTTCTTTGTTTTCGCAAGTGGGCGTGCGGGGCGCAGTCTCTACAGAGACCGAGTCACTGTTGGACGACAGCTCTCGGGAAACCAGCACCTGTGAAGAACGGAGAAAGGGGGAAACGGTCAATGGAATTGGAGAGCATCGAGTGCGATCTGCATTGATCGGTGAGGTGCTCCGTTCATCTCAAGGAGATGAGTTCCGGGTCCGGCCGACCCGGGCGCGTTTGCCAGTCCGCCTCTCGACTACGGAGGCGAGAAAATGACAAAAGAAAGGAGATAAAGAGAGATGGAGCAGAATAAGTACTTCCTGTCTGAAAACGAGATGCCCACGTCATGGTACAACATCGGGGTCGACCTTACGGTTCCCATTCCGCCCCTTCTGAATCCCATGACCAAGGAGCCCGCCACGCCGGACTTCCTGGCGGCCCTGTTCCCCATGGAAGTGATCATGCAGGTGGTGAGCAAGGAGCGCTACATTCCCATCCCAGAGGAACTTCAGGAGATCTACCGAGTCTGGAGGCCGACTCCCCTGGTGCGCGCGCGGCGCCTGGAGAAAGCGCTGGATACACCTGCCAAGATCTATTACAAGGACGAATCGGTGAGTCCTCCGGGCAGCCACAAGCCCAACACGGCAGTAGCCCAGGCTTTCTATGCCAAGAAGGAAGGCGTGCGTCGTATCAGCACCGAGACCGGGGCAGGACAGTGGGGCTCGGCACTTGCCATGGCTTGTAACATGTTCGACATGGAGTGCAAAGTGTTCATGGTCAAGGTGAGCTACGAGCAGAAGCCCTATCGTCGCTCCATGATGCAGGTCTGGGGCGCCGACGTCACTCCCAGCCCCAGCGAGGAGACCGAAGCCGGGAAGGCGATACTGGCCAAGGATCCCGATTCCGCCGGATCGCTGGGCATAGCCATCAGCGAAGCGGTGGAGGTGGCGATCAGAGACGAGAACACCAAGTACTCGCTGGGCAGCGTGGTGGATTTCGTTCTCATCCACCAGACCATCATCGGTGAGGAGGCCCTCCGACAGTTCGAGATGGCTGGAGACTATCCTGACGTGGTCATCGGGTGCGTGGGCGGAGGAAGCAACTTCTCAGGCTTCGCTTTCCCCTTCCTGCATTATAATTTCACCGAGGGCAAAAAGACCCGATTCGTAGCCGTGGAGCCAACCGCCTGCCCCACCATGACCAAGGGGCCCTACGCCTACGACTACGGCGACACCGCCGGCACAGCCCCCATCGCCAAGATGCATACCCTGGGCCATAGCTTCGTCCCGCCCCGAATCCACTCGGGCGGCCTTCGCTACCACGGCATGGCCCCCTTGGTGTCCTTGCTGTATGACAACAAGTTCATCGAGGCGGTGGCCTATCATCAGAACCCGGTGTTCGAGGCGGCTAAGCTCTTCGCGCGCACCGAGGGGACCATCCCTGCGCCGGAGACCGCTCACGCCATCAGGGCGGCCATCGACGAGGCCCTGCGCTGCAAGGAAGCCGGCAAGTCCGAGACGATCGCGTTCAACTTCAGCGGGCACGGCCACTTCGACATGGCTGCTTACGACGCCTATGCGGACGGCAAGTTGAAAGATTACGAGTATCCCGAGGAGTTGGTCGAGGAAGCTCTGAAGGAACTGCCTGAGATCCCCGGCTGATAGTCACCTATGGGGATGGAGCCGGGATATCCCGGCTCCATCCCTCAAATGATACCCAAGACTTCGATATCGAGAGGCCGCCGTGAATTTAAGAGTGCCGGGACCGACGCCCTTGCCGCCAGAAGTGCTGAAAGCCTTGGGGCAGCAGATGATCGATCACCGAGGCCCCGAGTTCACCCGGTTGTTTCGGGAGGTCACCGCCTACCTGAAATCCTTCTTCCGAACGGAGGAGGACGTTCTGATCGTCACCGCATCCGGCACCGGAGGCTTGGAAGCTGCCTTGGTCAACTTCCTCTCGCCGGGGGACCGAGTCTTAGCAGTGACCATCGGGATCTTCGGCAGCCGTTTCGCCGACATCGCAGAGGCTCACGGGGCGAACATTACCCGCCTGGAGACCCCCTGGGGCCAGCCGGCCCGTCCCGAAGCCATCGCCCACGAACTGAGCAGGATTCCCGATGTCCGAGCTGTCCTCATCACCCATAACGAGACATCGACCGGCGTGACCAACGACTTGGAAGCCATCGCTCGTGTTATGGAGGAGTTAAGAGGCGGCGCTGGCGAAGGCCCCTTGCTGATAGTGGATGCCATAAGCTCCCTGGGTGCGATCCCTTTCGAGATGGATGCCTGGGGGTGCGATGTCGTGGTCGCCGGATCTCAGAAAGCATGGATGGCTCCACCGGGCCTGTCGATGATAGGAGTCAGCCAACGAGCCTGGCATGCCAATAGGCAGGCTCGGATGTCTCGTTTCTACTGGGATCTTGCCGCTGCCGAGCGATACGCTGAGCTAGGTCAGACGCCTTTCACTCCGGCCGTGTCGACGTTGTACGGCTTGTATGCATCCTTGGCGCTCATGCAGGAAGAGGGCTTAGACCGCATCGCCGCTCGCCACAGGCAAGTGGCGAAGCGCTGCCGGGACGGGATCAGGACACTCGGCCTCGAGATCTTGGCTCCTGAATCGCATGCTTCCAACACGGTGACGGCGGTACGCGGAGGCGAGAGGGTGCG
>SDBU01002512.1_pt1 | contig 24287 bp, 19 predicted proteins | sample 2277071 | NCBI WGS metagenome assembly SDBU01 (sample SAMN10397929, study PRJNA504765) | marine sediment metagenome | isolation source: marine sediment core GS08_GC12, 126 cmbsf | place: Arctic Ocean: Gakkel Ridge, Loki's castle | collected 2008
GGCGTACACGGTGTCACCCACGGATACAATTGGTGTTGCATTCAACGCAAAACGGTAGACGTGCTGATCGGTAACTATCAGCCGATGCTTTCCGTCGTTGGCAACCTGCTCAACGATTTCTTGAGTTTCCAGGACCAGCGGAATACCAGTCATCGCGGAGATTGCCATCTCCATCTGCCCCCTCGTCGTTCCACCGACCAAGGCATCGAAGATGGCATTCATCAGGTCTCGGTAACCACTACTCGATTGGAGCCGGATGCCTAGAACATAGGCAAACTGCCGATAGGTTTGGTTCCAATCGAACCCGCCGCGGAAGATCCAAAGCAAAGCTTCCTCATCTACCGCCACGCCGTCCGCGTAGACTACTTGCTTAGATACGCGGGCGTCGTCGAACGGGTTGGTACGGAACGTGATGGCCTCATCCGTCGTCTCGAACTCCATACCGGCGCTCCAGGCCAAGGAGGGCTCCGTGAACCGGTTGAAGATCATATTGACTTCGGCCAGACCGGCTGGCAGCGGCCAGGTATGGGACTCCCTGACGTCGAGTGGCTGATCGAAGCGATGCTTGCCGTCGTAAGTCAAAGAGCCATCATACTTTGGGACGGATACGACGGTGGCGTTTCGAGCAGACCCGAGCAGTCTGAGCGGGTACCAATTATCGCGGTGGAAGATCGGAACCGTGTATCGGCTGATCGCTGCGATGGTTTCCAGCAGGTCCTGAACGGTCTGATTCTCGATCTGTCCCTTGGCGCGCACGATCGACTCGATCTGATCCCGGCCCGAGTAGGTCTCCGACCAGAACGATCCCAAGACCGCGAGCAAGTTTCGCGGCTGGTCCCAAGAGGTACAGGGGTATGAATATACTGCCATCAAACCTCCACGGCGTAGCCCGTGGTCACTACAGAAATGCCGATGTTGTTCACGTCAAGAATGAAGGCCACGGTGTTCCCCGTAACCAGGTTGCCCGGATCACTCGGTACTTGCAGCACGTCCGACGCCCGAATAATCTGAACCGTGCCATCGGGCCGGCGAATGCGGCCGTGCAGGTCGATCGCGCTGACCGCCTGCCTGCTCACCAGATAATCGTGGACTACGTCGTGGACGATCGATGCGTGAATTTGTCCCGGGAAACCCAGATGGTTGATCACGTTGGCTAATGCCGTCTCGATCTCGCCAGTAGTTGGTGCCACCGTCTCGGGCCCAATCTGAATTTCCAAATTGACCGTGAGGAAACACGGGATCGCCGCCTTAACTGCTACGTCCGCCGAGAGATTACGGACGTCGGAGCCGCCACAAAAGGTTTGGAGGTCCTTGATCAGCGGCATGGCTTGAACGCCCACGGTGTAGTCCTGCTTTGAGACGCCCTCGACTAGGTTGCCATGATCCGTCGCGGTGTCCTCGAAGCGGATTACGGCAGTTTGGTATCGGGTGTAGGCGCCTTCGACCGAGTCGGCCAGATCGGGAGCAAACCGATCCGTGGGTAAATCGAGACCGCGCAAATCGCTGGTAACCGTGAAGCCCGCCGTGTCGGCCGGGTCTGCAGGAAGGATAACTTGAACGACCTCGTAGAAGCCCGGGGCATCGTCTTTGTCCAGGGAGAACTGCCAGATACCGCCATCGGCAGTCTGCTCCATAAACGTCGCTTCCTTGGTCAACGTGATCGTTTGTGGAAGCGGCGCCGTGCGGGCGTAGATGTCTAATCGTCCGCCCGAGGAGACAGGGAAGATGCCATGCTGGTCCCGCATCATCTCCGGGTTGCCATAGCCAACCACCGAATAGTTCAGCGTACTCGCGAACGCAACCTGTTCCTTGATGAGCCCCTCGATGTTGACGCGACCCTGCATCACCCTGGCGGCGATGCCAAGTTGGAGCCGGCCCAGCAAATCTGCGTTCAGCTCCGTGTTTGTGCCGCCGGTGAAATCGGTGGCGGCGTAGCTGGTCACGTAATTGTCCGGCGGTGCAGAGGGGGTGAATTGCGTGCCACGGCTGATATTGCCGGCTGCACCAACCACCAAGGCCGTCGCACCGATCGTAAAGGAGAACGTGCCGTCACCGAGTGGCTGAAGGATACGTTCCGAAATCGCCACGGCCGTCTCCGTGGATGGTCGAGCCGTATAGGCGCGATCCACTTGGAACTGCACGCCGCCGGCCGTGAAGATAAGCCCGGCAAAGATAACGACCGTGACGTCCTTCGAGACGACCATCGTTACCTCGCCCGTCGCCTTCGACCCGACCTTCCGGGTAATCATGTAGTTCGACAGGACTGCATCGACGAGATCGTCATCGGCCAGTGCCGGATTGGCTTCGATTGCCGCGAGGCTCATCGACTGCTGCAGCCGGCTCATCTCGGTCTGGTTCACACCACCGGAGATGCCACCGGCGAAGTACGAGATGAGGTCGTGGAATACACCGCGAATCGTCTCGATTTCCGGGTGCCGCTCTTGAACCAGCTCGGAAAACTCGTCCTGGAGCTGCTCAACCAGTTCCGAATCGAGATCGTCAATGCTCGTGACTGTAATAGCCATCCGTGGTCCCCTTTAGCCAAGTCTTGTGGCTAGGAAACGCCTATCTTGATTGGTAAGTATGGAATCGGCAAAATAACCTCCCGGGCAACCCCGGCCAGGCTTTTGATCTCCACTGTCAGGGAGATCCAGTCGTTTGTCACGGCCAGGTTCTTCAACGTCGCGTTACCCATTCGATCTTCATCGTGCATGTCGTCGCTTTCTTCCGCCAGCATGCTGTTCCGTACCTGCACGGCTGCAATGATGAATGCCGATTGCACCTCGGCCTCATCCCGCAGAAGCCCTTGCCGGAGTAATCGCACGAAGTCGGTGCCTTCGCTCAACAGATACGTCATCGTGCCGGCGATGGTGAGGAACTTCATCGTCCACCGCTGTGCCAGCTTCTGCGCACCCGTGCATACCTCACCGCTGGCATCCAGCCCGAAAATCGTCTGTTGGAGTTCTGCCGCTCCGATCCGCGTAGCCCCCTGGAGCGCCAGCAAGTCGAAGACTCGGTCGATATATTGCGTCGGACTTCCATGTTGTCGGGTCATTCGAGTGCTCCCGCCTCGATCACGTTACTGACCGCCTGCTCGATGAACGAAAAGACCGGCCCCTTTGCCTGAAACCAGCGACGGCACATGGCATGCGTTAGTAGCCGCGGTGTGGATGCGTGCCGAAACCGGAACGCCCGCTCCGCTGCTGCCAGGTAATCCATCTGTAGTTTCAACCCGATCACGTCACCGGTCGTACCGGGTGCCTCTGCGTCTTGGAAACATTCCTCGTACGTCTTATTGATCTTGGTCCGATCGAAACCAGTGTCCTCGTCACCGTGAAGCGACGGGATATTCTTGAACAAGTGCAACGCGGTCAAGTCCGCCGGGATATTCCACGGGCGGGACCCCGTTCCCTTGAACTCCGTAGCCTGCGCTTCGGCTTGTTGCTTCAGCTCCTTCAATCGGGTGTTGAACGGCGGGAATACATCGGCCTTCTTGGTACCTTTAGGCATCAGAGCAACCCCACGTGCAAACGTTCGTCAAGCATGTCCTGGATCTTCGCTGCGCGCTGGCTTACGGCACTCTGCGTGACCCCCAGTCGTCGGGCAATCTCCGCCGTCGAGAGCCGGCCTCTACCGTGGGCCCCGGTCAAATAGTCGTAGATGGTCTGATTCACCTCATCCAAGTCGTGGTAAATCAGTTCGCCCCAGCCGGCCAACATGTCATCTTGCCCGGGAATGTTAGAGGCAGGCATCGTTTGGGATTCAATCGGCTGTCCGGCAAGTACCTGCCCCTCGGCGATGGGTGGGCGGCCCTGGAGAATATACATGATCCGCTTCAGGGATAACCCGGTGGTATTGGCCAAGCTTTGGTCACTGGGAGCACGGCCGAGACGTATCTCCATCTCCCGCTCGGTTTCTTCCAGATGGCGGCGGTCCAAAGCAACCTGTTCGGGCACAGAAATAATCTGTGCCTGCTGGGCACCAACGCGCTGAAGACGGCGAAGTTGCGAGAGTAGATGCGTCTTAAGCTTACCCCGCGAGGGGTCGTAGCTCGTGAAAGCCCGCAAAGCTAGCTGGCGGGCTCGGCTGCGCAGCATGGGAGACCCGCGCGACGGGCCACCGTAGGACTTGATCGCGGTGCCGATCACCGGGTCTACGGCCCGAAGCAAGGCGCTGTTAGTCTGCGGGTTCTGCGACAGTTTCCACGCATTGAAGGCGTCCGCATACTCATCTTCGAGCTGCTGCGGGCCCGAGGTGCTGGAAAACGGCAGAGTCTTGTCCAAAGTGCTGCGCATCTTGCGTCACGCGTCCTGCATTAGGCGTTTGGCAAATATCCTTCCACAAGTTCCTTCCCTACCCAACCCTCCTTGTAGAGCGGGGGTCTCTCGACGGACGTCTCATCGCTCTCATTCTCTTTCTCATTGCGGATATGTGCAAGGCTGAAAGACGTTCCCACCCGCTGCATTTCCGCGTTAATCAAGTTGGTGACCCGAGTTACGCTGGCAAAGAACGGCACGCCCAGCGAATCCCCCGCGATGAAGGGGTCTCGCCCACCCTCGATTCTGACCTGGGAACCCGGAGCGATGTCAAACCGCAACCGGCCTGAGAGTTCTCCCTGTCGCCCCTTGAGCATCTCTATCATGTACCACTGATGGGCATAATCGTCGAGAACGCTCTTCCAGGCTTCTTGATTGTCCTCCGGATTGTTCGGGGGGTCTTGTTCCGGACCGACGTCCTCATTGGTATAAACTGTGCGAATCGGTACTGCCAGCGGTAGAATCCCGCACGCCGTCTTCCCATATTGGTATCCCTGCATCGCGTCGCAGAGCCACAGCGGCGCATCCTTGACAAGCACGAGTCCCTTTTTGTCGCTTCCCACTGGCCACAGGCCTCCTAGTCCACGGCGCATGACCCGGTGCTCGCCTGGATTCGTGTTGCCGCCGGCAGCGAACGCAGTGGGGAAGGTGATACCCACGGACCGGAGGATCTGGGCCATCCCGGAGTGGAGATCGCAATGTACGTAATCCCCAGCCCTGATATCGGCCCATTGTTCCCCTCTCAACGCCCCGGTGAAAGGGACGATGAGTGCATCCTCAACGCGGGGTATCACTGCAAACCAGTATTGGGGACTCCATTCACCGACGAGTTTCCCCCAGAGCGTGTTGTTCCAGTCCGCGCGGCCAACCGCCTTATTCAGTGCCCAGACCGCAGCATCCCCGATGGCGGTTGCGCCGGCTCTCTCAGACAGTCTCATTCCCATCTTTTCGGACTTCATCTTCGCCAACGCATCCAGCGCGGCCCTGTTTGCCACGGAGTCGCTGAGTCGATCGTCGATGGGATCCTCTTCGGAAAGTTGCACCATCCACTTTTTGAGCACGTTCTCCCACAAGTCATCCGTCAAATCCCCGGCTGTGATGGTCCCTGCAATCGGGATGTGGGGCACCCATTCCAGGTCCATTAACCCACCTGCCGTCATCTTATGGGGCGACTGGTAGCCGGCGGCATAGGTAAAATCGGCCGGGTTGCCGGGATGACTCGCCCCGCTGATCGCCGACGAGTAGTGTAGGTCTGCCAGCCAGTGCTGAGCGTAGATCGTGAAGTTGGCACCGGACGTCGACCGTTGCCATCCCACACCCACTACAACTCCGTCGAAGATCATCGCCTCATGCCACTCACCGGGAGCACCACCTTCTCCGCCCAACGCTTGCGGGATCAGGTATAACTTGAAGGAGTCCCGCGGTTGAATCATCCCGATCTTGCTATGCGAAGTGGCCGGTTGCAGCGTACGTACGTCACGGCCCACGGCAATCGTCACCACTGCCGTGGGAATAGAATTCATCTCGAAGGTCATCGTGGCCTGCACGGCCTCGAACTCAAAACCTCCGACGACGCACGTCAATCGAAGTCGTACGGCCGCCCAGCGCTGTGGCATAGAGATCTCCCAATTTATAGTATCGGCGATTGCGTTGGCGCTGCCTAAAGTGTCATTCACTCATGCTTGGGTTATACCCAGATTGGTTACGTTTGCTCCCAGCCCGTCTGGATCCGTATCCGAATTATTAAATCGATTTCCCGCGGCCGACACCGTCAGTGCCGATGCGGCGTTGATCGGTATGCCCGTGCCGGTTTCCAAAACCAACAGAGTTGAGTTGTGAATACGGCTAAGGCTATCGAGCAAGATGATACAATCTTCCCCATCTGCGACAACGGTTAGTAGACAGCCTTCAATCGTTGCGCCTTCAGCTCGCCAAGGCAATTCGGAATCCTTAGAGATGCAATTGACTAGAATACCGCTAAGTTTTCCGGTGCTGTCCCCCGTCCAAGGTTTTTCTCCGCCAAATGATGCCTTTCCACCAATACAATCATACGCTTTTCCGGAGAATTCGCCTCCAACAGTGTTGCGAATTGTAGAGCCAAAACAATAGTCACCTCCTCGGCATCTGACAAACGTGCCTGCATTTATTGAACCGAGCCCAAATGAGTTAACACCGGCAATGGAATCTTCAAAGTAACAGTCTGCCGCAATGTTCAGTCCGAAGAGTGAACATCCACCAAAACTGCCTTTCCCATATTCATTCCCAGCAGTGTAATAAGCGCCAATAGATGCACACCGGATAACAACACACCCCGTGGCCCTGGTGGTGACCCCACTGCCACTGATCTCGGCGTCTCCCAAAAAGGAATCAGTTCCAGCTTGACAGTCATACATGGCGGCGGAAAATACAGCTTCCTGACCAACGTCATGCCCCACGCGCCACGCATAAGCATTTGCGATGCAGCGAATCCAGACCCCCTTTACGTCCTTAGCAAATCCCACGGGAAAGGCGGAAGTAAACGTGCCGGGGGCGCGGTGCCAGAAGTACATATCTTGATAGACCGAGCCCTCATTGCTAGTTGCCGATACATATAAAGCCCGACAGCCAGTGGCGGTGGGGAAAGCTAATTGGGCTATCGCAAATCCAACCATTCTCACGTTAGCGGTAGATTGCGTGACAGTGGATATGGTATTTATCGTTGCGTAAATCTCCGTGGAGGGCGGCCGATAAGTGGAAAGAGGAGAAGCTCCGCCGTCTAGGCTGTCACAATCCGTAAGCATCCGGGCACCACCCATCTCGGGCACTAATGCAATCAGGTCGACACCATCGGTATTCAAATCGAGCGTGCTGGTTAGGGCGTACCGTCCAGGTGGGATCAAAACAGCCGCCCGATTGGTAACGGATATTTCCTCACCACCGGGGGTGAGCGCCTTCGCGGCCGCATAGGCGGCGCCAAGGGCCGTGCCGCGAAGTGCGTCCGTAGCCGCTTCGGCCACTACGACGTACGCCTCGTCATGGGTGGCAAAGTTCTTAGCGGCAAGTACTTGTGCAGCCAGCCGGTTGCCATCGATGGAGACAGCATCCGTCTCCAACTTAGATGTTCCCTTTACCAATGCCCCCGTGATGTTTTCGGGTACAAATTCAAAAATTGGAGATGCCCACGGCAAAACACCCCTGCACGTACCTCTGAACCAGCCACAGCCCTTCGCGTCGTTATTTATCGAACCGCCGCCACTTGCCGGCATTCCAATCTTGTACATCGCCTCACCGACGTGTGTCCAGTCATAATCACCACCAGGAGCAGTAGGCGTCACTTGAGTTTGCGTGACCACTCCGTCCGGCGTTTGAAATAGCCAGGACAAATTCATACCTGGCTCGTCGTGAGCAATACTTGGTTTTGCCGATTGAAAATCGCTGCTGCTTGTAAGCTGCAAAACGTTAACTGCCAGTTCGATCGGTATGCCAACTGTGATTTTCATGGCATATCCCCTAGTAAAATAGATTGCTGCAATAAGTGGTACCAAGCACCAGTTCCGACTTCAGCCCTGATATTCACAGTGCCGCCGGTCGCGGCGGTACCGTCCAAGTAGTAAGCAACGGCCAACAACATGGCGCTGTATCGATACGCGAACAATGGATGAGTTTCCCAGACTACCTTCAACGTTGGGATCGGCTCCACCGTAGAGAGAAACAAATTGTCAATCCCGCTCTGACCGATCAACTGGATAGCCTTTTGCAACGTCACTCCGAAATCAATCGCCGGCTTGGATCGCACAGTGACGATCCACTCAACGCCGCTGACGATGGGTTGTTCGATCCGGAACCGAACGGTGCCGCCAGGTAGCGGGACCTCCTCGCTGAGACTATCCGTAAAAGTAAGTTCTATGACCTCCGGCGCCCCCACGGGTATCTGCCGGGTGATCTCGATATAATCTTGTCCGCTGGAATAATATCGGAGCTTCCATTGTAGCTCGCTCTTTCCCGCGCCGTCGTCGGCGGCGGCCGCACCGATCACAAAGATACGGGTGTAGGGTCCGAGGTACTGCTCCGCCGCGTTGGTAAATACGCCCGCGAACCCGTCGTCTACCATCGGCCAGTAAGTGACCCTGGAGTCCGGGAGCAGGACGAACTCTTCCAATTCAGTCGAGTGCAACAGCGACATGATCTGTCGCATGCGGCAGTTGAGGAATAACCGATCAGGATTGGAGCCAAACAGCATCCGCAATGCCCCATTGAGAAACGTCGGTACTGCTTTCGCCCGGAAGGTTGGCAGCACGAACTCCTCCCCCGGGTAATCGTAGCCGTAGCCGTGATTTCCATCGCAGTTGAGCAGCAGTGTGCGAACGTGATTGATCATGTGGCTGCCGGGAAACAGTGAAATTTGAAACTGAACTGCCCAATCTGAGTCTCTGCGTCGGTGATCTCCGCGTTGATTCCAGTGAGGAATGCGTTGAACGACCTCCTGCCCAATATGACCACCAGCGGGCTGGCCCTTACGGCGATACGATCCCGCTCGTAAAGCCCGAAAATCTCCGCAAGGCCTGGCTGGATTGCATCGCAGGGTTCACCGAACGCGACGCCGGAGATTGCCAGCTCGGCAATTCGATCACCGAAGACGTACACGAAGACCGAATCGTTGATCGTATGGATAAACTGGAAGTTGCCGTCGGCGATAATCCCTGCCTGAGTGCAAATCGAACTGAAAAAGAGCCCACCACGCGGTTTGTTGGGCCAGCCACCAACGGCAATACGGAGCATAGGATTTCGCCGCCACGGGCCGTTGACCCGTTTCACTGCACCTCGCGTGTGACCAAAGAAAAATCCCATTATTTCACCTTAGTCCCAGTCAATCATAAAAAGGATTGACCGGTTCCATTGAATCTGTTTGGACGTCGTTGTGCTCGAAGCCACTCAGCTCCATGTCGCCGGCGATCTCCGCCCGATTGCCTGTAATAGCCAATGTTCCGGACATCCTGGCAGTAATCCTCTGATCCTGCCCACCGCCGGCACCGCCGGTAGCACCAGGCAGACGATTGACCTGTGGGGTTTGCCTTGATACCGGGTCGCCAAGAATCAAGCGGCCAACATCCGCCGGCTCGGTCGTGCCTTCCCCAGGTGCTCCCTGCTTGTCGGGCTGCGTGATAGTCTCTCCCCTCTTAACTCTCCATAAAAGATCGCTGACCTCCCGGTATTCCTTGATCCGGTCGCGCTCGGTCGGGGTTCCAGCAGCCGCTTCCTGGGCTTCCCACCAGGTGGTCATATCCCCGATTTCCACGTCTACACCGCCAAGCTCTCGGGCAATCGCCAGACGGGCCTCCCCGGCTCGTGGCCCGCCCTTGTTAAGACCCTCCAGGACAGTCGTCCAAAGCTCCGCCTCCCGCATACCCCGCTCTGTCAACGTGCCAATGCGGCCGCGGAGGACACTCCGGTTTTGATGCATGCGGCGCATGAAATCCGGATCGACGTTAAGATCCGCCCGCTGGCGATCTCGCTCCGCGATCAACCGCGTACGTTCATCGCCGGTGGCCTGTTGTATTCGCGCGCGGTAATCTCCGAGGGTTTCATCCCCCCGCCCGGCGATTATACGATCCATCTCTTCTTGGATCACCGTTTCCTGAGTATACCGCTCTGCCTGCCGATATCCCTCTACTGCCGTACGCATACCGCCTCCCGCCCCCTGCACCGGTACAAAGCCCATGATGTCGCGGAGGGTCTCGTCCCAGGTGCGACCCCCGGCATCTTGCATTGCACTAATCGCCCGCCGGATCGGACCGTGCCGGCCGATGCTGCCCATGGCCGCTTGCATTCGGCCCCTGACTTGGGCCTCGGCCATCTCGGCTTTTTGTCGGACGTTGGTAACAGGATTAAAAATTTCCCAAGCACCCTTGGGATCTCCGAGAGCTGCCAGTTCCGGAGCACGTGAAATATTTCGGCCCCACTCTCCCATCATGGCAGTACCCAGCCCCATGACGGCCCGAGGATCTAATATATCGCGGACGGCCTGTACACCCGCGGCGGTGGTACCAGGCCGGGCTTGAAACCGGGCAATGATCTCGTCCGCGGCGATTTGGCCCATCACCTGATCGTATCGCTCGCGATTACCCGCCGTCTTGGCATCCACCTGAAACAGTTGCTGGGCCGTCTGTCCGCCAACAGTCCTCATCAGGTCGTTGATTTCACGTTCGTTCATGCCCTGCCGGCTGAGCACTTCACCAATACCCCGTTGGTTGATTTGCGCCCCCAACTCATGGGTGAAGGCACGGGCCGCTTGCGGTGTAATGTCAACTTCGGCTTGGCGACCCTTTATAAAACCACCAAGCCCAAGGTCGCGGATATATTGCTGTGACCCGCGAGGGTCGGCTAAAACCGCCTCGGCTGTGGATGGCAATACACCTCCCGCCCGCATGATTCCAAGCCACTCTGCATTGTTCATCATCGTGCGCTGTTCCTGACCCGCAGCATCGATCCACGTGGGCTCATGAGCCCGTATGGCTTGGGCAACGCGTTCTGCGTCCGTACCAGGCTGGATAAGTCCCCTTTCCTGCAACGCTATAGTTGACCCGACCATGATGGCTGTCTGGGACGCCATCGCAGTCATTTCGAGCTGCTCAGTTATTAGTATTCGTTGTTCGGGCGATAGCCCCCCAAAACTCCCCACATCGAATCCTTGCGTTTGTCGGGCGGCTATCGACCAGGCGGCGGCTCGGTCCGTAGCACCAACAACTAAAGAACGATCGAGTCCAAGCCGGTCGGCCAGGTTGGCACCTTGAGCTTGAAGCCCCATCATTCCCTGTATTCCAAGACCGCTGACCTCAGCCAGATTCTTGGTAGTACGAACGACCCGCTCCAGTTGGCCAGGCGTCATTGATGCCACGCCGCCCTGCGTAAGTGCATCCAGGCCCGCAATAATCTCCTCCATGGTACCCTTCTTGCCCATAGAGCCGAAGATATCCTCCATCGCCGAGACGGCACCTGAAATGTTCTTCAAACGGCGGCCGATAGTTTGAGCCTGCCCCGTCGAAAGCAGCTCCTCTGCACCCGGCATTTCCATCATTCGCTGCACGTCGATATTGCCGCCGGTTATGCCCGCTCGAATTTCCCCGAGCGTTCCGCCCTGACCGAAGACTTGCTCCCGCGCGGCTTCAATTGTGGTAGGCGTGACGTCCCGTCCTTGATTACGGAGGTAAGCCTCTGCGACCCGTTGCTGGGTTCCCGCCCGCTGGAAGCCGCCCCCGGCGAGCGCTCGTAGACGATCTTCCGGAGCCCGGGCACCAAGATCCGGCCCGGCCAGTCCACGCCGTTGAAGCACCTCAAACAACGCACCGGCTCCCCCCGCGGTCATGCCGTGCATCTCGGCAAGGTTTGCGCCGGGGCCGAAAAGTTGACCATAAATTTCCTGAGCCATCAGGCCCGCGGTGGGACCTTGAACGCCCATGGCACCCGTAAACGGGTCCCGCGTGGTCCGCAGACCACGGTGTAGCTGCTGGCCCATGACCGTGGCACTGCCCCTGGGACCCATCAACATGTCCACCGTTTCGGGGCCAAGGAACATCGTGGCCGCCGGCAGGAACTGACCAGCCCTTTCGGCCATCCCGCGATATTGTTGTTGCTCTTGGAGCGTGGGTGCCTGCCCAAACGCCATCCGGTGGGCACCCATCGCCGTCTGGTGCATACTGGCGACGTCCAAACTAGTCGCCCAAGCCATCGCCTGTTGCTGGCCTTGCCAATACCGCTGGGCCTGAACCTGGTCCCATGCGCCCTGCATTGGAAAGAATTGCGCGGGAAAATTCTGGGGGCCGCCCATGCTTTGCGCAAGCTTGGGCAGCAACGACTGAAGCAATCCCTGCCCTATCCCACCACCGCCACTCACGTTCATACCGAAAGGCGTCCACTGCGCCGGCGGCGGCGACTGGTTGAACATGCCCATGGGCTGGCCAAATGGTGACGGGGGCTGGCCGAATGGTGATGGCATCTGTGTCATACGCGACCTTCCTCCAACCTCTTGAATGCAGCCATCATATCTGCAAGCATCGCTTCGTACCGGGGATCACCAGGATAGCCGTACATCTCCCGGAACTCGCTTATTAGACTCTCAGTTTCTCCGGTGGCAGCAAACTCGTCTGCAATCCATGGGAACCTTGCCTTCAGAATCTTGGTGAGGATCTCCTGTGCTTGGTCCCTGGCATTAGTGAAACTTTCGGTATCGAGGGATGCGTTGGCAAACATTGTAACCCAGTGGCGGTGCTGGGTTTCCAAACCCGCCAACAGATTCTGCTTGTTCGTTGCATATAACGCCCACCGCAATCTCCTCCACCACCATCTATCTCTGGGATCCATCCGGGCGAAATCCATTGCGCCCGACGCAGCCGCCTGTACCATCAGGTTGGCAGTGCGATCCCCTTCCAAAAATCCGGCTCAGATGTCATCGCCTCCAGTGCCTCCACCAACCGCTGGAACTGGCGGTGGTGCTGCGCTATGATTCGCCGCATTGATTCCTGCGGTGCGGCATCCTTGTTGAACCACTCCACCAACTTCACAAGCCGTGTCTCTTCCGGCTCACCAGGGCCCGGTGGATCATATTCGATCTCGAAAATAGGTGGAATCTCTGCCAAGATGTCGTTGTCACCGTTTTCGATCCGCTCCACGGACATCGCCAGGCGATAAACTTGAAGCTGCATGAAGTATTGAGCGTCGTCGAGAAGCTTCTCTTGCCGCAGATCGATTCCGAGCTGTTTGAAAACGAGGTCCGTCTCCTGCGACGTCAAACTGCGGTAAGTAATCTGGAGTCGGCCGCCCATCACGGAGATGAGTTTGGTGAACCGGGTACCACCCAGGATTGCCGCCACAAACTGTTCTTTATCCGTATCCTCCGGTTGGAGTTCCCATGGCTGTCGTACGTCCCACATGCACCGGGGACAATAGGAAACCGGATTGACCCCGCCGGCGTCAACCACCTGGTCCGCGGGCGGGACTTCAGGGCTGGGTTGCTCTACGGCCTGGGGCGGTGGCTGCTCGGGTTGCGGAGGCCCCGGGTGCGTAACGAAGGGAGCCACGTTCTCCATCCCTGCAACCTCTGTCCCCTCCCGCGGACGAATCTCAGGAGGCAACTGCGAAGGTTCCGGGACTTGTCTCGGTGGCCTAATCTCCACTTCGGGGAGTTCGGGGAGCTGCGGGGAGGCAACCACCTGGTCCTCGGCGGCCAACGCCGTACGATGGGCCTGAGCAACGCTGGGGTCCGCGTTTGGGACAACCCTCGCCTCCTGGGCCATAGCGACGGCCTGGCGAGCCTGATCCTCCTTAACAAACTCCTGGTAGTCAGCCAGGACTCCCCGCAACTCTTCCTGCTGTGTCGCGGGAAGATCGGCCAGGTTCAGCTCTTTGCCGATTTTGACCTTTCCGCCGGCCTTCTTACCCTGCGCGATCAGATCCTCGCGAGCCGCATCCACGTCGGTTTGGGCTTCCTTCTGAACCCGTTTGATCTGCTGGGCAAAGTCCGGCGGGATGTCTTGTCCCTCCTCCCACCCGATGTGGCTGAGCTGCTGTTTGTCCCAGTCGCTCAATATCACGTTGCCGGCCGGCAGCGGCAACACTCCGCCGCCGGGCGCCGGCGTTATTGGAATACCCTCACCCGTGGCCGCCGGGGACGGCGGCTGGGGGACGGGTTGTTTGCGAAAGCTCGGGCTCTTCGGCGGGTCTGGCATTGGGTTGCTCCTTTAGCGAATGACCAAGTACGCCTGAAGACTAGCGTCTTCCGGCTCTTCGGTCTTGGGTTCCTTGTAAACGGTGTTCAACGCGGGGGATTCTCCACGATCTTTATCGCGATGACTCGACAACTCGACGAGGCTCAGATCCAACTCCCTCATCATGTCGCCCTCGAAATTCTCTCTACCGGGGTACGGGTAGGTGTCGTCAGCGGCCCGGGTTACCACCGGTGTCTCTTCCCATGTCTTCGCGATCTTTTCGGCAAGGCGTCCCTGCTGTTGCCATCGATCCTCAAACAGCTTGAAATCTTCCGTGCCGTAATGCTCTACGCTGCGAAAACTGAACTCTGCGTCCTGGATCACTTCATCGTGACCCGGTTGGTCCTCCTGATAGAAGAATTGATCTAACTGTGTGTCGTAGGTGACCTTGCCAACGTCCTGCGGGAAAAGTGCAGTAACGTTTTGCCTCCCCTTAGAAACCGCTTGATTGATAGTTCCAGGATTCTCCAGGCAACCAACGTCCGGATTGCTACAACCTTGCGTGGTACTTATATGGCCGCCGGACGCCAAAAAACTGCCCGTGCACATCACCGAACTAGAGAAAACCCCGGCACCATCCACGAACAACGTCGACGGGATCGCGCTGTAACTCTCGCTGAACATCAACGACTCCCGTATTTCCCCTTCACGGCCGTAATGGATAAAGAATTGGTTGCCGACGTAGTGGTGATGAGATTGCGCGTGGGTGACGAGAGGTTGTGCTCCCTTATCCGCATCGAGGATAATTGGGCCGCCGGGAATATCACCTCCGCCGGTGCGTAGATAGATTTTGTTTGCCCAGGCCACGACGTCCGACTTGGTAGACCGTAGCATTACAGCGCCAGACCTAACGTCTTCGCCGGCCTTCTCCTTGAAATCATAATTCCGATCGCCTCGACATTCGATCAGTGTACCACCTACGCCACTATTGCCCGAGAGCATCTGCAAGTTCTGCTCGGCTTTGATACGCACGTCCTTGTTCGTAGTCGATAGATCCATCGAGTTCTTGGCCCGAATAACTACGTCGTCCCCACCCCAGATATTGACCGTTCGCCCGGGCTTCATCCATACGTCGCCGGGAGCCGAGACAAATATGGAGCCGCCGGTCATGCGAATCTCGCTACCGAAGCCGTCGTAGAGCACTACGCCGCCGTCATCGAGAAAGGAAATGCCGGCCTCGTTGGCGAAAATGTCCGTCTCTTCATAGCGGTGATCGATTTTGACCTGCTTCGGGTCCGGCGCCGTCAGGAACATCGAGCTGGAGAGGTCCTGGAAAGCCGGCACTTCGAGGAACTGACCGCCAATATGGGTCAATTCGCTCTGCTCGGGGCAGTCCCAGTCCTTCTCGTGCCAGTATATGCCATGGAACGACACATAATTGAATAGATAAGCATGAAGATCCTGAACCGCTGCAGCTCGCACCAGCTCGGCCGGATCGCCTCGAATCTCCAGACCACCTGTAATCTCGTGGTTAGGGCCACCACCCTCCACGCCGGCAAACTTGTAGTTCTCGGCGCTGTCGCCCTCGTCCTTGATCTGCTCGGGAACGTACTTCCGCTGCGGTGCAATGAGTCCCGACCGCTTGACGATGTGAATACCCTTGGCGCTGGCCAGGAGGTACCGGCCGTCCAGCGTCGTCATCTGGTCGAACAGACACGGATAAACCGGCTGATCTGGATCGAACTTGGCCCCGTTACCGCTCGCTGGCTTCGTACAGAGCGTCTGTTTGCCACCCTGGCCGAAGTAACCGCGGTAGTACATCAGTCGATGCCATGGCCGCGTCTCGTCCGTTTTTGGTTCCCAGGGCCCATACCAAGGTTCGTCGAGCTGCCAAAGCTGTGGGGACTTGTCCTTCCGTGAATCCCCGCGATCGTAAAGCCCAAGCTGCTCCCATGGATACGGTGTGAAGCCGGACCAATCGTTGTATTCGCAACCGTCGTTGATACCTTCCCGCTCGTGCCCGGCAGTGAACATTCGCAAGTTGTAGGCACCGATACGAAGGAGTTGATCGGCGTAGAAGGCCGTGATGCTGGTCGCCTCATCCAAACCAAGCATGGCCATGAACGGGTCGATGAAGATCCGCATCCCCGTCTCGGTGATCCAGCCACCTTCGCCCACGTGGGTCGCGTCGAACGGGCGCCCACTGAGCCAATCGGTGACGAAAGCTTTACCGCCCAGCTTCATCGGTGTCTTGTGGCCCTCGTCCACGCGGTTTCGGCTGGCGTGGAGAAGCTGTTCATGAACGCTCTTCCTGCCGTCCGTCTGCGCGTAAGGGACAACGCCGATGATTACGCCGTAGTAAAGATTCGGATGCCAGATCACTACCACCGGCGAACCCGGCTGAATGGTGTTCAACGGGCGTGCCCCGAATGCCGATGTGGAGCCCTGAACGCTAAGGGTGGCCGTGATCGGGGAGTGCATCTTGTCGAGTTGCACGCGATAGCAATTCGCGATTGCCGTGACGTCGGTGATGACGCCGAACCCGACCTGCGCCGTGTCTTGAAATCCCTGAAGGGAAAGCCCGGCCTGCATACCGGGATCGCTGGTGGGACGCGCCTGGGTGAACGCCCCCTGGTTGTAAGGCGATTCGAGAAGCTGCCGGTGAAGGCGTCGCAGGGACATACCTTTACTGTCAGCGCGTCTTCCACGCGCGGAGTTCGCCATTTTCCACCTTTCGGTGATACTTATAGGCGCAAAGCGCCGCCAGTCCGCAGCCCCTGGAGGGGGCATTGGACTGCGATTATTCATACCTCAAGTTAACTATACTTGAGGTCGATGAATGTAAATTGGAGCTGCTGGTTGATCACCAAATCATTGGAGTTAACCGTCGCAGCTACAGTGGTCAATACCGCCGAGACCAAGGTGTACTTGATCGCTCCGGCGACGTCCTCGCAACCGCTCGACGCATTGAAGCCGATATTCTGTGGGCTGCAGAGATCGCCGTAGTTTCTGATAAACGCTTGCTGCCCGGCTGCCGGCCCGACCACGAATGCAATCGTGGCGGCGCCCTGGGCGCGGCCACCGACGTAGTAGACGAAGTTGGAACCGATCTCGTACAGCAGCGTGATCTGCTGTGTGAACGAGAATTGGACGTTCTGGAACAACATTCCAGCGACGTCGACTTCGGCGATTTGCATCGTCAACTTATCCGCGCGGAAGCCTCCCTTAAACGTCTGGGGAGACGCGAAAACTGATGTCATTGTTCACCTCCTGTGAGGAAGAAGACCTGTCTTAGGTCCAAAATAACGGTCCGAGTCCTCAATTCTCGGGGTTAAACCACTAACACCAATTCGATGTTGTTGAGGGGAGCCGGCACATCGATATCCATAACAACCTGGATACGGTCGGCCAGCAACGGATGGATTCTCGGATAACCCTGTCGGATCACCCCGTCGATCAACTGCGGTCCGAGTTCTTGGGTGTAGCCAGTGGACTTGAGGTACTCCACTGCTTGGGTGACCTCGAAGTCCATCCGATCCAACATGCTCGGCGTCACGTTGGCGCGGCCGATGAACGGCGACAAACGATTGAGGAAGAGGTACGAAATTGCATCGACGTTTCGACGGATCGACTCCTCCCTCCGGCTGACATCAGTCACGTCCGTGTTTAACGCGTGACGCGTGTGGATACGGCCGTCCTTGTCCTCTTGGACGATCCACACACCTCCATCGTCCAAGTCGTCGAGCTGACTGTCGCTGAAAAAATTGATGGTGCGGGCGGCAACATCATCAAAGCCAGCGACCGCGACGTTCGTTAGCGGCCGGTGGGGCACTACACCCGAAGCCAGACCAGCCAACGCACAACAGAGATAGTAGCCCTCGACGGTGTTACCGCCGACGCCCACCAAATCCGGCCAAACGGCGACGACCCGGCGATTTGCAAAGGACTGCGCGATTCCCTTCAGTGCGGTAACCAGTTCGTCCTTCTCCTGGTTATGCCAGACCTCCATCTTCTGCGGTTCGGAAACAGGCACATCGTGCCCGGTGAACAGCAGCAGCGAGTTCTCGCTCAGCACCGTATCGACTACGAACTCCGTGTAGGACGCAGTTCCCCACGCGTCGGTCGTGAACAGGAACCGAACGATATCGCCGGCACCAACACCGTAGGTGACGAAGTCGGAGTTGGCCTCCGGCACGGAAAGCAGCGTATACTGCGTACCCGCGGCGTTCGGATTGTCCTCCAACGTAGCCAAAACCACTGCACCATCCAATGACGTGGGCGTGAGCGCTTGCACGTCCGCGGCACTCTTACCGACGAGCATCCTCGTAGCGGGCGTCTGGAGGTTGATAAACATCCCCTTCCAGTTCCCATTCTGCGCTGACGACTCACTGTCGACGTGGGCCTGCCAGAGGTCCCAGACGTCGCGGTCGCGCGTCAGCGGTACGAGGTTGTAGATGTCGTCGCGGCCGTCGATCAGGTCGAGGACCACTTGCCAGTCATCGTCGTCGGCAGGATCCGAAACGGCGGTGTACTTGACGTAGGTACCGTTGGAGTTCTGAAGCGCCTTGAATACGCCCCACTTCAACGGGTTATCCTCGTCCAGCGGACCGGCGATGTCGTCGATGTTCGCCACGTCGTTGAGCGCACCGATCTCATCGATCAGATCCTGCAGCCATTCACGATAGTGAATGAACAGGGTCCCGGATTCGATCGGCAGTGCCATGGGCACGCCATTATTGGTCCACGTCGATTCGTAGACCGTAATACCCGCCTTGAGAATGATTTGGGTAGTCTCTTGCTCCCAGTTGACGTTGGGCGGACTGGGCAACCGATTCTCACCGATTTCCAGGCCGTCCTTCTCGATGAAGAGCTTGAGATCCAAATCAACTGCATCCTGAAGATCGTCGGGGACGTCGTGGTCCAGAATCAACGTGCGGATCGCCCCATTCTGGGCCGAAGTCACGGTGATATAAAACTTGTCACCCGTCAACAGGCCAATCGGATTATCACCGGCAAACGAGACGGATGAACCGCTGGATAACGACATCTCGGGACAGTCCCGGAGCGAAATCGTGACACCGTAGGAACCGATCGGAATGGCCGTATCGACGGCCGTTACTTCGGTCGGGCCAGAGAAATCGAGGCCCTTCACGGTGGTAACGGTGACTTCCGGCAGGTCGGCCCACGTACCGCCCTTGGTAACCTCAACAACGTAGACGTCGTTGTCGGGGCCGGTGTAGGCGCCGCCAGATTCACAGCATCCCGGGTAGAACAACTGCGATACGGTAACTTGCCACGTCTGGCCGACTATAAACTCGGTTTCGACGACGCCATCGGCGGAAGCTTCCGAAGAGCAACTTGCGTTGCCCGTGTTATCGAAGGTCACGGTCAAACCGCGGGAACCGATGTCGGTCGGCGCCCCGAAGGCAGCCGGCTCAACCTCGTCCTCATTGTCCGTGCCGCTGGCACTGGTGACCCGCAAGCGGGCCGCCTGGCAACCGGCAATACCGGACCTGATGACCTCGATGGTATAGACCTCAGAGACGTGACCGTCTTCGAGACCGTCGTAGGCCGCACCATTGGCCGTGGGATCATCAACGCAGTTATCGGGGCCGCCGGTCTTGGTGATGATGGCCGAAGCCACGGTATCAACCTGATTGTTCACGTCCTCGCGGCAGCCACCTACGGCGGAGGCCACCTCGTCGGACGCGAAACCCTTAACCTTGGTCCACAATTCGATCTCGTCGCAGCTCCCCGCAACATCGTTGAGCCCACGGACGTAGACGATGTCTCCGATCCGCACGTCGCGATCGTAGAGCAACCCGATGCTGCGCGGATACGATGCGCCGTTGGCTTTGAACGAGACCGTGCTGGAGCGAATCCAGTTCTTCCGGCCGGAAACGGGAGCAACCGTGCCCCGGCCGTTCGAGGCATCTCCAATGAGATCCTCGAAGTATTTGAGATACGCGTCATCCATGAAGACCCGCGTGTACGTCTGATCCACGATGGAGCCCGCCGTACGACCCGGCCACGCGTAGTTCACGTCGTCGTTGTTGTCATAGGCACCGACGTTGATGAGCAGCTTCTCATCGGCGTCATTGTATCGGTGCAAGTCTGCATTCGGTCCCGCGATGTGGGCACGCAGCGGTTGCGTGACCTCGGAAGGGACCAGAGAGAATTCCTGGAAAACCAGGACCTGTGGCTTGACAATCGTTGCCATGGTTACCCCCGTCTTGGAAGTACCTTTGTTGCCTTGTTACGCGCTACAATCCCCCAAGCAATTCATCGGCGTCAAAGACGATACGCTTCAGCCGCGGGGCATCCACTTGCAAACTCCATGCTTCCTCCGCGACGTAAGCAACGTCCACCGGAACTATATAGTTCTCGGTCGCCTCCTTGAGAGCGTTTAACGCTCCAATCTTGATAACCATCCACCGATGCAGGTTCATCTGGTCGGTGATAATCGGACCGTACCAGGTGAGCAGCTTCGCTACTTCCGCAGCAAGAATCTGCGTTTCCGCGCCTTCGTTGCCGATGGCAAAGATTGTGTGGGCCCCCTTCCACAAACCGGCGTAGTAATGCCGGCCGTCCCGGGGGTCGTTGCCGGAGAGATCTCCGATACCCACCCGCCGCCACGTCCAATCGCCTTCTTTGATGACGATGGCGGGCCGCGATTCTGTTAATTCCGGCCTCCACCGAGCCACGCTCTCGATGTAGATGCCGCTATCAACTCCCGACGACCAGGTTCCCTCGCGTTCCAAATACTCGCGGAGATGGTCGTTGGCGATTTGATTGGGGTCGACGAAATGCTGGAGAAGGATCTGACGAATGATCCCGGTCAGCATACGGGGCGTCTGTCCGTACGAGCAGAGGGCGCTGAGCTTCGGAATCCGATCTGCAGGTGAAGACCCGGATGGATAAAGATGCTCAACCCCCAAATTTGGGCTGCTCGAATCTGGACATGTCGTTGACACGCGGTTGTGCCTCCGTGCGCCCTAAGGCTTCGTCTACCAATCTTTGGTCAGGTCTATAATCGAGCACACTTAGCGTAGGGAGCATGCCCGCTCGTACCTTCTTCCCGACGTCACCCTTCGTCTTTGACTTCGACGACTTCGACTCCGGGAGCGGAGCCTGGCCCGGCCTCGGAGGAGTCGACGGAAGTCCGGTGGTATCAGGAATATGAGGCATGGTCTCTACAGGATAAAGACTCCCCCGCATCGATTCAACCCGAATTCACCGGTTCCCCGACCGAATCAGGCAATTGCCGAACTCGATGAAGAGCATGCCTGGGCCGTGATCTCCACGGCAGTTGGGCCATAGTAGCCCGTTTTCTCGAAGACCAGGACATAATCCTCCCCGTCGCAGAGCAGCATGGCGTAGGACCAGCGGCCGTTGGCCATGGTGGAACTGGAAGCCACGGCGTGCCCCAAATCCCGGCTTCCCGCGTCGTAATCGGCCTTGGTAAAGGCCAGGATCGTGGCCCCAACGACGGGATTGCCGAAAGCATCGACGCAGATTAGAGCGTCGGGGGTGCAGTAATCGTGGTCGACACTGATGGTACCAGGACCGGTGCCGGGTAGGGTGGGCCCCGCTAACTCGGCAGCCTCCCCACCAACCTCCAGCCGATAAATTTGGTCTGAATAGGGGGCTAACCTGATCCCCACTTGAACTACTAGAGGAATACCCCGCCACTCCGCCATGTGCCAAATTTCATGTATGAAAAAGCGCTGATCTGACTTCTCATCCACCCATACATCTTCTTTGTTGACTTGGGGGAACCCTAATATTCTACCCTTCAAATCGGTCGGCCGACTGGGCCCGGGCGGCTCTGTGCCCCTTCTCAGCTCGATGATGGCCTCTGGGCTCATATCCAGGACGAGGGGAGTGGGGGCATGGTACCCAACCTCGAAGCCCGTCCCATTACAAGTAGGGCATTTACCATCCGTAATTTCACCCGTCAGGGGGTCTAGGCAGATTGTACACGGCGTGCCGAACCGCATTCGCTTTAGCAGATAGCCATCCCGCGATACCAGGCCATGCCGCAGCGTTTCCTTCCGGATAATTTCGCGAGCTAAAAGCCAATCGCGCTCGCGGAGTTCCCCGTAAGTTGCCACGGGTAATGAAACGTAGACGCCGGCGGCGGTGACCAGTTTCACCCTATAATGGGTTAGAAGTCGCTTACCGTACGCTCCTTCGCGGCGCTCGTCGTCTTCTGCGTAGGTCGAATTGACGGCTGCGGTGCCCACGTCCTGCCAGTCTGCGGCATTGGGATTTCCTGTATTTCCTGTTTGGAGTTGGAAGACGAGCGGCGGCGCATCTGCGAAGTGGCGATGTAATTCCCACCAGATGCGCGATACTCCACGCAGGGAATGGTCAACTCCGAGACGTTTGAACGGGTATTGCGATGTCCCGGGCATCTATTCCTCCTCTCCGTAGGTACGCCGCGCCGGCTTCCAGTCGATCGGTATCATCGTGGGCCATGCCCAGCATCGAATTGCAGGTCCCACAAAGTAGGCCACGGATTTCTCCGGTTTTGTGATCATGGTCAACAGTAAGTGTTGGTACATCACCTTGCTGGTTAGCCGTTTCGGAACGCTTACAGATGGCACAAACGCCGCCCTGCATCTCGGCAATCCCCTCGTAAATTTCGGGGGTAATCCCATGGCGGGAAGCTAATACATGCTTGCGCCGCAGCCCAGGGTTTGCCTGAACCCACTGCCGAGCTTTCTGTCGAAAATATTCTAGGTCAGCATCGCGTTGTTGTCGCCGGTGGGCGTTCATTCTTTTACGATTTTCCACCCAGTATGCTGCACTCAAGATGCTTATGCAATCTCGACAACGGGGACGCTTGCCATGGCGGCCTTTCTTTTGATTACTGAATTCGTCGAATGATTTTTCGAGTCCGCACCAGGTGCATCGTCTTTTACCTGCCACTAAGACACGCTTTGAAATAATCCGCCTACGATATTTCCTAAGATTTCTCTTTACCCACTGCCGGACTTTAACTTCTTCACGATGTTTCGCCCGACATGCCGTGCCTTTAGCCCTTATACAGTCCTGGCAGTAGATATTCTTGCCATCGTGGCAGCGACTGTCCTTACCAAACTCGCTAAACAGTTTTTCGAGTTTGCACCTGGTGCATTGCTTAGTCGCCGTGGTATTATTCGAGATAGTCATCGTGACCTCCTACGTAGGTTGACGTTGATTAGAAGCGTGCCGCAGCATCATCTGCCGCACGCTTCGTTTATTCTATCATAAACCCACCTGGGTAAACCAGAGGTTTTTTATCTGCCGTAGTTGGATCCGATACCGCCGTACGCCCCCTCCAGGTTAATACTGCCCTTCTTCATCTTCACGAAGTGCAGCCAACTCGCCCAGCGCCTTTCGGCTGCTCTCGCGTATTGCGGTTCCTTATTTTGATCATCAACTGTCACGCCCGCGGCTGAGTACTTTAGATTGTTCGCGCGCTGATTTTCTTCGACCATCCAGAATAGATTTGCCGCAATCGCGTCGAGCCAGTGGAATCTATAGGGAAAATTTTGAGTTGACATGCGTGGGCCAACCGGTGGAGGGATCTCGTTCCAATATTCAATGGGACGACTTATGGCCAAGGCGATCTCAGCATCATCGAAACGCAGATTGTCCAGTAACAGAGATTCCTCGGGGGAACTGTCCCTCAAATGTAGGCGTATCTCCGCAATGGTTGGTGGCCCAGTCGAACTGCCAGCCCCGAACTGCCCCCGCTCAAGGATAACGTAGAAGATGTTCGTGAATAGGATGAGCCCCTCCGCGTCCACCACGGCCACCTCGGCGTAGTAGATACCCGGTGTCCCGGTCGCGGCCGCCGGCAGCTCGATCCTGACTTTTCCATTCTCCGCGTCCACTAGATATACGTCGAACTGGGTTTGCGTCGGCTCGGGTGCAAACCCCAGCGAGAGATTCTCGCGGATACGAAAGTAGAACCGCGGCTCATCGGCAGCCACGGACGACGAACTGAAACTGGAACTGGAACTAGAGCTGGACGAGTCTCCCGGAAAACCACACTCGACCAGGTTGACCACAGCACCCTGGCTATCGATGATCGTCCACTGGATCTTCATGTGCTGCCCGACGCGGCCCCGCACCGACCGGATGCGGGCAAGAACCAGTTCGCCGTAGTAGGTGGAGACCTCCGGCGAGAGCAGGTTCTGCTCGTCGCAAGGCACCACGGACGGCACTGAGGGCGCAGGTGCGGCAACCGGTTGCACCACGGGTGTTCCAACTACGGGCATATCTCGGTCCTCGCTATATT
>SDBU01002513.1_pt1 | contig 24285 bp, 22 predicted proteins | sample 2277071 | NCBI WGS metagenome assembly SDBU01 (sample SAMN10397929, study PRJNA504765) | marine sediment metagenome | isolation source: marine sediment core GS08_GC12, 126 cmbsf | place: Arctic Ocean: Gakkel Ridge, Loki's castle | collected 2008
CCCTCTTCCGTAAAAAAGTACGTCGAGAGATTTTTAACAGTCAGCAGTGTTCCGTTATTACTCATAAACCTATTGGACCCTTAATTTTGGATCGAGTGAATCCCGCAGAGCATCGCCAAAAATATTCAGCGCCAACGAAATCAGAAATATCGCTACTGTTGCTGCCGTCATCTCCCACCAGTAACCCTTTGGCAAATCTAATCTGGCCGTATCAATCATCGCTCCCCAGCTTGGGTAATTCTTCTCACCAAGTCCTAAAAAGCTTAGTATCACTTCAGCCTGAATGAAGCTGACAAAACGAAGTGAAAAATTGATTATAATAAGGTGGAAAACATTGGGCATTAGATGTCTGAATATGATCCGCCTGCTGCTGCATCCGTATGACTTTGCCGCCAGAACGTACTCTCTCTCTTTGTGCTTTATTACTTCGCCCCGAATCAGCCGGCATATCCCAACCCAACTGGTCAAACCTATGGCTAAATAAACCGTGGTTATCCCCGCAAGTTCATAAGTTCCAAGCCCCGCCCATTCCAGACTTATTGCTTTACCTTTCAACACTAACGCAAAAGCCAGTATCAAAAGAATATACGGAATCGAACTCAACGTTGTATAAAGCCATACAATTATCTCATCAACGAACCCCCGAAAATAACCTGCCGCCGCACCGAGAGGCACACCTATCACAAGACTGATTACAGAAGCCCAAAAAGCAACAGTTATCGAGACCTTGACTCCGTACAAGGCCTTCCGCAGAACCGAGCGTCCCAGAAAATCCGTCCCAAAAATGTTTTCGCTGCTCGGCGGCTCATATTCGTCTCCGACCTTCGCATCCCATTTCGTCAACTCAAACTGACAGTCAAAGAGCTCTGTTACGTATATAAAACCTGTAAATACCATATACGTTATTACTATCGCAAAACTAATCATCGCCAGCTTGCGTCTGCGCAGTCGTCGAAAACCGTCACTCCAGAGACTTCGTCCCTTTGGCGATGCTCCTTTCCGGATTATTCTATCCCGCTCACTCAAAGGTAATCCTCGGGTCCACGATTGAATAGCAAATATCTGTTATCAAGTTAAATATGACAAAAAGTATTGCCCCAATGTAGGTCATCGCACTGATAACCTGGAAATCCCGCGCCCCAATCGCCTCTATCATCAAATATCCAAGCCCAGGGATACCAAAAAAACGCTCGAGGAGCAGCGAACCGAGAAACAAAAACGGTATCGCCAAAACCACCTGTGTAATAATCGGTATCATCGCATTCTTCAAAACGTGCTTGAACAACACACGAGCCGGGCCGAGTCCTTTTGCAAATGCGGTTCGAACATAATCACTACGCATCTCATCGAGCATAACCGTCCGATAAAACCGCAAATTCGACCCCAGACCCGTCACTATACCTATCAACACCGGCAAAGCTACATACTGGGCCGTGCTCAAATCCGGTGAAAAAAATACCGGAAAAAGACCCCACTTAAAGGCCAGAAAATACTGCCCAAAAAGAATAAAGCTCAAAAAAGGGATACTCATACCCGCCACGCAAAGCAACACCACTAAAACATCAATTATGGTTCCCCGCAGAAACGCTACAACCAGCGATAAGCTAATCGAGATAATCAGCGTTCCAAGAAACATTGGAATTGTTAATGAAAGCGATGGCCCCGCTCCACGCTTGATCTTATCGATTATTAATTCCCGGTCACTCCATGACCGACCAAAATTAAAAGTAACCGCATTCTTCAGGTGATTAAAAAACTGACTGTCCCAGCTAAGAAACAGGGGCTTGTCCCATCCATATTCTTTGCGTATTTCTTCTCTTGTCTCTATGGATGCCGCCCTTCCTGCAATCTGATCCGTAACATCCCCGCCGACCAGATTGAACAGCACAAAAGTAACCAGCAGCACACCGAATACAATTGGTATTGTATAAAGAAGCCGTCGTATGATATACGTCGTCATTTACTTGCCCTTAAAAGCTCTTCATAAGCCGACCGCTTTGCACTATCAATGCGCCGATATTTACTCAGACCATATCCAAATGCGTGTGGCTTATAGTTGTACACCCAATCGTGATACAGAACATAGGCAACTCCGTGCAGTAGAAAAACCGCCGGGCAGTCTTCGACAACTATTCGCTCGGCCTTGCGATAAAGCTCGGTACGCTCAGCACTGTCGGACATAACTGCAACCTGTTCATATATCCTGTCAAAATCGCGATTGCAGTAGTTAAAGTTGTTCGGCCCCGGCGATGCATTCTTGCTGTAGAAAAGCTGTAGAAAGTTTTCAGCATCCGGATAATCTGCTATCCAACCAAGACTAAACATCTGGGCGCTTTTCGTCTTAATTTTATTCTGAAACGTCGGCCAATCCATATAGTCAATCTCGACGTCCAGTCCAACAACCTTGAAACAACGCTTGAGAAACTCTCCCCGCTGTCTAAAAACCACGTCGGTCCCAGGCATCGCAAGGATAAGCTTGGGCAGCTTGCCGCCGTAAATTTCTTCTGCTCGTTTGACCAAATGTTTTGCTCTTTCAGGGTCATACCCCGCTTTAGCCGTTTCTTTGATATGCGAATCATAGGCCTTCATCAGTGGAGGAATAAAACCATAGGCCACCTCCCCGCGATTATTAGTAAACAGTTCAATGTATTTCTCCCGGTCCACAGCACAGCTTATAGCTTCCCGCAATGGCTTATTCTTGCCGAGAATCTTATCTTCCATATTGAAGCCGAGCCAGTATGTACTCGGGTCGCGAAATACACGCAGGTGGATATTTCGTCTTCGCATCTCGGTCGTCAGACCGCCACGCTGGTCAATCGCCTCGTTAAAGTTATCCTTGGGAATCCCCGAAGAGTCAATTTTACCCTGCATAAACAGAAGCCACCTTGGAGGGTCCTCCTGAACAACCATTGTCAGGATTCTATCAACCATCGGCAGCCGTTTGCCGGCATCGGCCAGATAACCATCAGCTATGTCAGAGTCCTCACCTTCGCAGGGATAAAACCCTTCTCTGAAGTTAGGATTCCTAACCAGTTCAAGGTAACTTCCGCGATGCCATTTCTTCAACTTGAAAGGCCCTGTCCCCACAGGATGGTTTATAATATCTCTGCCGTAGTAGGCAGCCGCCTCTTTAGCAATCGGAGCACTCGGCAAGTGTGCCAGAAGATATGTTATCTGCGGCCAGACTTTCTTAAGCTTTATAACAAGCGTATAATCGTCTGATGTCATCAAACCCTCAACTTCGCGAGAATAATCTACATCCGCAGCACTTTTACAACTCTTTGTATATTCCCTGAACTCATCAAGTCCGACAATTTTACTATCAAAAATCCACCAGTTTTTGCTTACATATTTGATGTCCGCAATCCTCTTCCACGCAAAAACAAAATCATCAGCCTTAAGTTCTCTGCTTCTCCGCTCACCAAAGCAGGCATCGTCTGCAAAATAAACTCCCTTTTTTATTCTAATCGTGTATGCAAGACCGTCCTCGCTGACCTCAGGCATCCCATCGGCAAGCTGGGGAATTAGTTCGTATGGCCGTTTGAGATAGTGATATTGATACAGACATTCAAAAATTTGACTGGCCACCAACGATGACGTCGTATCGCCAATATCACCCGGGTCAAGTCCCCGCACCTTGGCTGCCAACGCACCGCGGAGGACAGTCTCGTTGCCATCGGCCACTGATGTCGTACTATCACATCCGACAATAGCTAATAACAGTGAAAGAAAGAGGAAAAATCTGACAATGCCCCCGCGACCGTTCATAAAGCCAAACCTCCAATGTTTGGGGACCGCATTTTGCAGCTGACTTTCTTTTGCCCGCCGTAGCTTTAGCGAAGGCGGGTACGTTTTATTCGGATGCCTTTACCTTCGGCCGCTGCGGCAGGGTAGGCGGCGCGGTAAGTCTGCTGCCGTCGGCTTTCTGCCCATAATCGAAGTTAAACTTCAACGCCAATGCGCCGGCCCGACCCTCCTCGCCGAGTAACCGGTTATGCTCCTGCAAAAGGGCCCGGCTGTCGCCCTTGCTAACAGCTCTTCTTATTGATTGTGGCATATCAAATAATTGTCGAATACACGACTGTTCTACCTCAAATAATACCGACGCCAGTTGCTCTTTCTGTCCATCGCTTAAAAAACCCTCTCCGCTGATATCCCTGATATATTTTTGCATCACATACGAACACAATTGTCCAAACCGCCTCGCCACACCGGGCTCTGCACCGGCTGAAGTCATTTTTTCGCAGAGCAGCTCCAGGATAATCGTGTCCAGAAGCGGATATCTCACCGTCCAGTCAGCGTACCTGCTTATCCGCACATCCGCTATCGCCAGCAATAATTCCTTTCCTTCCGCAATCTTTATCTCCGCCGCAAACTTGGCCATCAGTTCCATAACTTCCGGCTCGGACTTTTCAACAAGTTTTTTTAGCTCCTCTGCGATTTTCCTCGCCAGTCGCAAATCAGCCGCGTCCGTAGAATTCAACCGCTCTTTGATGCCGGTATTAGTCAGGACATGAACCGCCCAGTAGCGAACAGCTGGGCTCTTGTCATTTAGCCGTTCTATAGCCAAATCCACCAGTCGCAAATCTTCCAGACCATCCACAAGAATCAAAAGATTCACTACCACCTTGAATCTGTGTTCTTCCGGCGTCAATTCATCAGCTGCTTTCAAGCCTTCCGAGATGTGCTTATGGGCCGAGACAGAAAACTGTTCTGCATACTGAACCTGACTGCCCCGGCTGGCCAAAATGCCCCTGCGAAGCCGGGAAACTGACGCGAAATCTCTTGTCTTAACCAGCTCATCAACCGCCTCAGCGACAAATCTGTCGATAATCTGCCGGTCTTCGTCGTCCAGCATCGACTTATTGCGGACCCTGTTAATCTCCCTCGTATCAACACCTTGCAAGGGCGAATTCATCGCCAAAACTAAAAACGCCGCCAGAACAACACCAATCGCCCACTTGTTTTTAGCTATCATAGACGCTCTCAAAAATAACTACACTCCAGCTGGATAGAAAGTTCCACATTTAGCCAGATTAACCCCAAAACCAGCTCCTGTCAAGTCATTTCGCACTCGGTCTTGGCCCCGCAGATTATTTGCCGCGACTGCCATCAAAAACAACTAACAAATTGTTGCAATTGTTACCGAATCCCTTATGCTGATACAGGTTTTGGTAGCTCCTGCAGCTAAAAAATTACGTAATTATCCGTCGAAAAGTAAAAAATGACAAACTGGCCTGTTTTTTTTACAACCTTACTAAGCATACTCATTTTCGCCACCAGTTGCCAACAGCCGGCACCTGAGCCCATCGGGCCCCCAACGACCGAACCCAATATCCCAGCACCTGATATCGTGCAAACACCCCAAAAAGTCTCATTTCACAACATATGTGCGGACATCCTAAAGGACTATGTCGATGACAACGGAATGGTTAACTATAACATGCTCAGGCTAAAAAGGTACCGGTTAAAAACTGTGCTGGATAAGTTCGACACACTGAAGGTCGACGAATACAACTCCTGGCCAAAAGAGGACAAAATCGCCTTCTGGATAAACGCCTACAATATGCAAATGCTGAATATAATTGTCAAAAACTATCCTATAAAGCCCTCTCGAATCTTTAGCATCTTTTGGGGCCCAAAGAGCATCAGACATATCAAAGGCGACATCAATGGTATATGGAACAACTACAAATTCATCGTAATGGACGAGGAATTCACACTCGGCGAAATCGAAAAACGCATCTTCCACAAAGAGTTTAATGACCCGCGGGTATTCTTTGCTCTTTCGCGAGCCAGCCTCTCAGGCCCACCTCTGCGCAGCGAACCATATTACGGCCGCAAGCTGCACGAGCAGCTTGACGACCAGACCAAAAAATTCCTGGCAAATCCCCGCGGATTTCGCATAGACAGAGACGCCGGTGCCGTACACCTTTCCGCACTGCTCCAGCCAACTTGGTTTGGCAATGAGTTTGTCGGTAAATATGCCACCGACAAAAAATTTAAGGACAAAAATCCCACAACCCGCGCTGTCCTGAATTTCATTACCAATTATGTCTCTGCGCAGGACGTCTCTTTCCTCGAAGTGGAAAACTACTCCGTAAGGTACATCGCATACGACTGGACACTAAACGAATAACCCAAAAAAGTGAAACACCGGCACCCAATACGCAGATCGTTCTCTTTGTAATCACCACTTTTAATTTGACTTTCTGTAGACAATCTTTATGATGTTTTTTTGCGACTTCCAACGGAGAAAATGAGTAATTATTAAAAGGAAAAAACTAAAATGGCCAAAAAACCCATCCACACCAACCCACACTGTGACGCCAGCAAATACCTCTTTACCAGCGAGTCTGTAACAATGGGCCATCCCGACAAAATCGCAGACCACATATCTGACGCGGTCCTCGACGCAATGCTCGAACAGGACCCAAAAAGCAGAGTAGCCTGTGAAACCCTCGTTAAGGATGCTATGGTAATAGTTGCAGGTGAAATCACCTCTTGTGCCATTGTTGATATTCCATCGGTAGTTCGCCAAACAATCAAAAAAATCGGTTACGATGACCCTGCACTCGGATTTGATTACGAAAATTGTTCAGTCCTCGTATCAATCGGAAAACAAAGTCCGGATATCTCTCAAGGTGTAACAGAGGGTACCGGCCTGCACAAGGAACAGGGCGCCGGTGACCAGGGACTGATGTTCGGCTATGCCTGCCGCGAAACACCACAATTTATGCCTATGCCAATCCAGCTTGCACATGCCATTACAACTCGGCTGGGAAAAATGCGCCAAAGTAAAAAACTGCCCTGGCTGCGACCCGACGGAAAAAGCCAGGTAACAGTCGAATATGAAAACAATAGACCCAAACGCATTCACACCGTCGTTGTATCAACCCAGCACGCACCATCGATTACTTATAAACAACTGCGAAAGCAAATAATCGAAAAAGTCATCTTACCGATTCTGCCGAAGCGTCTCGTGGACAGAAACATTGTATATCACATCAATCCCACCGGCAGATTCGTAACAGGAGGCCCAAAAGGCGATTGCGGCCTGACCGGCAGAAAAATCATCGTCGATACCTACGGCGGAAGAGGCAGCCATGGCGGCGGATGCTTCAGCGGAAAAGACCCCACAAAAGTCGACAGAAGTGCAAGCTATATGGCCAGATACATCGCAAAGAACATCGTCGCCGCTGGGCTGGCTGACCGCTGTGAAGTACAGCTCTCTTACGCCATCGGTGTAGCCGAGCCAATCTCTGTACTTATTGACACTGAAGGAACTGCTAAAATCAGCGAGAAAAAAATAAGTCAAATCGTAAGAAAGCTATTTCCACTAACCCCAAGGGCAATGATTCGTTATTTGAAGCTTGCTCGGCCGATCTTCGCAGACACCTCACACGGCGGACATTTTGGCCGAAACCTCCCCAACTTCACCTGGGAAAAAATTGATATGACCACCAAACTCCGAAAAGCCGCAGGTCTGTAGGGGCAACCCTATGTGGTTGCCCTGACCTATGTGGTCGCCCAAGTAGGGTTCTTGCAAACCGCTCGATATCCAATATAATCCTTTTATGCCCGAAAAATACGACCCCAGTATCCACCACCGCCGTTCCATTCGTATTCCCAGCTACGATTATTCACAGGATGGCTGGTATTTCGTTACGATTTGCACACAAAACCGAAAAGATATGTTCGGAACAATCGTAGGGGCAGGCCAATGTGCCTGCCCTATCCTGGAGTTGAATAACGCAGGGTTTATGGTAAAAACATGGTGGCAGAAGGTGAGAAACAAATTCCCCTCGGTTCAAACAGACGAATATGTTGTCATGCCCAACCATTTTCACGGCATCATAAACATCGCTGTAGGGGCGACCCCGTGTGGTCGCCCGAACCTGCGTGGTCGCCCAACCCTCTGTAGTCGCCCTGATCCCGATGTGGTCGATGGCAAATCAGCGCAGACACACAACGAATTGGGCCAATCACATAGGATTGCCCCTACGTTGGGGGATATCGTGAACTGGTTCAAAACGATGACAACCAATCGATATATTCATGGTGTAAAACAAAATGACTGGCCTCCATTCTCTGGCAGATTATGGCAGCGCAATTATTACGAACATATCATCCGCAAGGAAGACGAATTAAACCGATTTCGCTGCTACATCGCCGACAATCCCGCCAACTGGCAAACCGATAGGGGAAAACCCCGATGCAACCCCGTAGGGGCGGCCCTGTGTGCTCGCCCAAATCTCTTTTGTCATTCCTGCGCAAGCAGGAATCCACTATGCCGTCATTGCGAGCGACCTGTCCGCCGTAGCTTTGGCGAAGGAGGAAGCGAAGCAATCTCCTTTTGAATTATAGGCGTTCGAATTTACTTTGTATTTCGTGCTTCGAATTTCGGATTTTTGCCTATCCTATACCCCAAACGCTGCACGCTATCCGCTAATGCAAAAAGTGTCTCTTGCCTGTAAACACCATTGCGATGCCATGCTTGTCTGCGGTAGCGATTACTTCATCGTCCTTATTCGAGCCGCCCGGCTGAACTATGCAGGCAACCCCTGCCTTCGCAGCATTTTCAACATTATCCGGAAACGGGAAAAACGCATCCGAAGCCATCGCAGCCCCCTTCGCCTCATCACCGGCGTGCTTAAACGCAATTAATCCCGATTCCACACGATTCATCTGCCCGGCCCCTACGCCCAAGACCTTTCTGTCCTTAACCAGCACGATTGTATTGCTCTTGGTATGCTTGGCGGCAAGCCACGCAACCCTCAAATCCTCAAGCTGCTCTTTTGTCGGCTTCGCTTTTGTCGGATACGTCAGCGCCTTCGGCTCCCATCCAACCAAATCTCGCTGTTGCAAAAGCAATCCGCCCACAACGCAGCGAACATCGAACTCGGCTCCATCAATTTTAGCTCTGTCGATTGGCCCGGTTTCCATTAATCTGACTCTGCTGCCCCAGCTTTTTAGCGTCCTAATTATCTCCACTGCATCCGGCTCAAATTCCGGTGCGACAATTACCTCAGCAAAAAATCCGCTGGCCCCTCTCGCCTTGCCGAATCTGCTGTATGATTCCATAATCGTCTGCGCCAATTCAGCATTCACTTTCCTGTTCAGCGCAACAATACTCCCGAACGCACTTATAACATCGCCTTCGTAAGCCTTTCGGTACGCCTGGCAGATATCCTCATCGACCGCGCAGCCGCAAGGATTAAGGTGCTTGACAACAACCGCCGCAGGCTCGGAAAATTCCTTCACCAATTCAAACGCAGCGTTCGTATCCAGAAGATTATTAAAGCTGATGCCCGTACCACCTTCCAACAGGGTCGCGCTGCCGACCGACATCTCACCGCTCGCAGCCAGCTTATAGAACGCCGCGCTTTGATGGGGGTTCTCACCGTAGCGAAGCAGCGCTTCTCTTTGCGCCGCAATCGACACCCGCTCCGGATACTCGACCTGCCTCTTGCCGTTGAGATACTTCGCTATAGCCGAATCGTATGATGCCGTCAGTCCAAACGCCACCCGTGCCAGGTCACTGCGAAGCTCCTCACTCACAGCTCCGTCATTATTTCGCATCTCTTTAATAACCCTGTCGTACTGCTCCGGGCTTGTTACTACAGTTACGAATTTATGGTTCTTCGCAGCCGAGCGAATCATACTTGGCCCGCCGATATCAATATTTTCTATTGCCTCTTCCAGAGTACAGTCAGCCTTGGCAATTGTCTGCTCAAACGGATAAAGATTCACGCAGACCAAATCAATCGGCTCAATATTATTGTCTTTCATAGCCTTTATGTGACTATCTTTATCCCGCAGCCCCAGCAGCCCACCGTGAATCCGCGGGTGAAGTGTCTTTACACGCCCATCCATCATTTCCGGAAAGCCTGTAACCGATTCGATACCAACCACGCTCAGTCCCTCATCGGCCAGCTTCTTAGCCGTCCCGCCGGTGCTGATTATTTTAACTCCCATCTCGCTAAGCGCTTTGGCAAATTCAACAACACCGCTCTTGTCCGAAACACTCACAATTGCCGTCCTGACTTTCAAATCCATCTGAACTCCTTTTATAGCTGTTTCCCGATCCCCTGATACCCCTTCTGTCCTCTGTCCTCTGTCTTCTGACTTCTGACTCCTGTCATCTGTCCTCTATTGGCTTTATACAGGCAACCCTACCATCCTCATTTGCAATATACATCTTCGAATCCCCTGCATTCGCCGTATATTTCGAGACCCCTGCAAAATTCACCGAATAAAGCTGTTTGCCCGTATTATTATCCATCACCACAAGTGTTCTTTCATTTGTAATCACGTAAGCTTTACCACCTGTCTCAGCCAACAAATCAACGCCCCCTGCCAATTGCCACAGACCTCTGCCGCTTTTTTTATCTATCGCCGCCAAACCTTTGTCCCGAACATACTGATAAACCACCGAACCAGCTACCACGGGCCCTCTGTCGAGCACTGCCGCCGTCCGATACTTCCAGATAAGCTTACCTGTCCTGATGTCGAGTCGGTAAACGTTCGTGTCTTTGCTGGCGACAAACAGTGAGCTTCCATCTCTTGCGATAGGCCCGACTATTGCCTCCGCAGCATAAAACTGCCACAGCTGCTTAGGCCCACCGGCTGTAAAGCTCACCACATTACCCCCATCGGTCGCAAAAACAACAAAATCCTCATCAGCCACAAGCGATACTACTGCCGAGTCATTCTCCGCACCGACCCTAAAGAGCCTGACCTTATCATCGGCACGCAGCGTATGCACACGTCTGTCCGTCCCGCCTATATAAAAATACGAACGGTTCCGAGCCGCTGCACAGGCCGCACCAACATCAAGACGTATCGCGCTAAGTTCTTTACCGCTCTGCGGGTCAATTTCAACCAATTCATTGCCGACTATGGAAAAAATCACATCATTATAAAGTTCCCACCCGACCACTGGAAAGCCAGCCGGCGACAGCGTTCTGCTGAAAATCATCGTCCCTTTCTGCCTGTTTAAGGACGTGATATAGTTGCCGCTCGAAAGGCTGTAGATGTTCTCGCCGGCGATAAACAGCTGCTTCAAAGTTTCACCCTTACTCATCGCCACCTTATTAGCCCAGACCAATTCCAGTTCAGCCGCTTTCAGAAGTTGCTCGGATACAATCGACACCTGTGCCCAGCGGTTACCGTCAGGTGCGGGCAGCGAATCACTCTCCTTAGCAGTACCGCTCGCCCTGAGCGTAGTCGAAGGGCTCACTCCACAGCCGAAAACAAAAAACACCCCCAATAAAACTGCCCCCCACCGTAATATCTTCACCATCACCAAAAACCCTCCAAAACTTCTCTATGGCAGCTCAACATAGTCCGCCAGGTCAATCTTATGTTCTGTCTCGAACTGCTGCATCTGCTCAATTCGCTCAATATCATCTTCTATTCGATTTGCTAACTTAAAGATGTAAGGCTTACCTGCCAGCCGGTCCCGAAGGTCGTCCACCATCGGCTCCCACGTCCCGCCGTACAATTGTGCCTTGAGTACCACAAGCATCCGGTGCTCGTCGCTAAGGCCCTCAACGAAATCGCTCACAGCCTTGTTTACAGCGGTTTTACCCCCTTTATCCTTATTTCCGACCGGCTCGGCCATCCGCCACTTCCTCAATTCGCACAAATCCCGTTAGAAACCTTATTTCTAACGGGACAAATCCTAACCCAACCGGAAAAAATTGCAACAATTTTTCTTTATCCGCCGCAGGCAGACTTATCCACCCCCCATTTCCTGACATCCAGATATCCTGATTTCCTGCCCCCTGATTGCCTGATATCCTGATACCCTTTCTGTCTCCCCCCTCCGCCGACGAGTCACACGGGTCTTGTAGCAAAGCGGAAATCCGCCGACATCTGGCGGAACAAGCGACGAGCCACGAATCAGTCGGTAACCTTATAGACTGTATCTTTCTTTCTTACCCGCTCGCTGACTTTCACTCCGATGGAGTCGCCTGCTTTAGCCTCTTCAACGTCTGCATTATCAATCTGCATTGAGTCGACAGTCAGCTCAAGGTCGGTAGTATGACCCTTAATGTGGATTTTATCTCCCACTTTCAAAGCTGCTGTCAGCTCGATAGCGGCTACTACAGGCCGGGCAAAGAAATCTGATACCGTTCCAATCGTCTCCTCAGCCATTTGCCTATCTCCTTATAGGTTCAATTATTTGCCTCTTTATCCCGCCTTAGGCGGATGACTACAGATTACGCTATCTGCCATTGTAACCAAAAGACTTTCAAGTGCAAGTATTTAGCCCCTCGTAGCGTAGCGCAGATCCCGGAATGCCTTTATCCGGGACCCAGCTTTCTGTCCTCCGTCCTCTGTCCTCCGTCTTCCGCCGGCAATCGCAAATCGTCAATGACCTTGTCATCCCGAGCGCAGCCGAGGGATCTATTAAAAACTGTCATTCCCGCGCAGCTTGTCCTGAGTATCACCGAAGGGCCGAACGCCGCGGCAATCTCAAAAATATTTAGCCCACAAACTTGTTTGAGACCATTATCTGTGTCCCGAATCGGCCCATATACGCCGAAGGGGACAGAGTATAAAGCTTTATCACCCATAATTTGATGGACAGGCAAGCAAATATAGGTTCTTATACGGAAACCATAATCAATAGTTGCGTGCAAAGTCACCGAGGCGGCTGGCAATGACTGAACTTGAAAAACTATATGTCCAGAGGGTCACCCGGCGTGGGCAGTGGCTCTCTGCGCTCAAAGCCCTCACTCTTCTCTGCATGAGCTTGGCCATCCTCACCTTGCTGGTTGTGAAATTATGTGCTTTCGGTTACATACCTGAGAAGGCGGCGGTCTATATGCTCATAACTAATTTCCGCCACTTTTCGGCCTCCGAACTGTCCGACATACTCATCTCCGAGACCGGAAGCACAAAACTCTTCGCGGCGCTTCTTGTGATTTACTGGGGCTCCCACGCTTTTGCGTTGCTGGCACTAGTGGCGGTGCTTATCGCATATGTGATGAAAGTATCTGAGAAAACGTATCGTCGTGCGCTTGCAAGAATCCTTCGACTTGTTGAGGCCGTCAATGCACACCATCTGAAAGCAAGTTGGCTAACTAGAATCCGTCTGATTCGGCGTGTTTCTCTATTTAGAATCTACGATTCAGTTTCCCCACTGAGTCACCGTTGGTTCAAAGAGCCGGAACACCAGTGGTTCAGATCCTCTATTCTCCCGAAGCAGGAACGCGCCATCGTGCACACTTTATCGAGATTTGAGGACATCCTACGCACCATTTCCTTCTCGTCCGCGGATTGCGTCAACCTCCTTCCGGCTCTATCGACCCTACAAGAGTTTATGCTCTCTGTTTCCCGACGGTCAGACCCTTTCTTCAAGAAGCGAGGATACACTGGTTGCTTGCCGCTGATATCCGAACTGAACCTCTTGGTTAGCTTCCAGCAGGCCGTACGCCCTCTGGTGAGACTTGCCGCGCCGCGTGAGGCGCGAGCCAAGAGGCTCTTCCTCATCCAATGGGTAATAGCTGTTGTAACCTCGCGGCCCGTGCGCTATGCGCTTACACTTTCCGCCACGGCTGCCATCGTCATGCTTTTCGGCGTCCTCTTTTTCGAAATTGGTAAGAAGCAAGCCTTTCTAACTTGGTTCACAACGACATTCGGCAGCTTGACAATCTCAGTAGGCATCACGTCGGTGCTTATCAGACGGAGGAATGATGAAACCGGCTGAAGAAAAAGGGGGGCAGGAGCCCTCTGTGGCCCAAAAACCCACAATAGTCAATCACAAATCGTCAATCGAAAACTGGAGCGAAGCGTAAGTCCCGATTTATCGGGATTGATTCCGCCCCCCTATACGCTATCCGCTGTACGCTAAACGCTAACTGCTATTTTCGCGATGTGGAAGATTTCGAGGAGAAAAATTGTAATTTTAGGTGTTGAAAGCAGAGCGAGAGAGGGCTACAGTGGAGATAAGCAGAGATAAAGGAAAGGCCAATGAACAGTGATAATAAGGATGAAGGTGCACCATATAAAGACGCCGCAAGACTTTATCCTTCTTGGGTTCAAACTCTAAATCATTACAGCGACCTTGTTCTGAAAATCCGAATTACCGCTATCACAAGCGGAATAATAATTTTGGCGGCTGCCGGTACGCTTTTGTTAAGAGAAGGAAATCTCACAGCATGTCGGCTGGTTTGCGTATTTGGAGCCCTTTTTTCAGTAGTCCTGTTGTTCATGTTGAGAAATTACTATAAGCACTATAGTGACTGGTTAGATATAGTCATCGAGGTTGAAAACAGGATGGAGCTTCCTGTCGAAATGCGGACGTGGACTATTTATAAGAAGAAGAGGAGGGGCCGGTACAGATGCTGTGTATGGATTGTACGTTACGGTTGCACCACGTTGATTATCATTGCAGCCTGTGTCATTCTTTTGATGACCTATTTCTCTAGTTGTGAAAAAAGGAAGAAACAGAAGGAGGGATCGAATATACGAACAAGTCAAGTTAGTACAATGAACCGTGAGGTAGTTCGCTTATGATTAGGATCGCGGTTGATTACGATGGCACAATTGCAGACACCAACCTTGTGAAATCGAAATGGTTAAAGAGAAATATGAATATTGACATTCCAGCATGGCGGTGCGATCGCACGCTATGTGAAACCATCATCGGCCGAGAGAAGTACAACGAAATGGCTAAAGATGTGTATGGACGGGAATTGTCACTTGGTGCCTCTGAGGTGCGCGGAGCAAGGGAGGGTCTAAAACAGTTAAAAGAACTAGGGAGCGTGTTTGTGCTGACGGCTAGAGACCCTGAGATGCTGCAATGGGCTGAGATATGGCTTGCCGAGCATGGGGTACGTGATGATGTAGAGCAAGTAATTGCCAACTTGGGCCAGCCCAAGTTAAAACTTTGCCAAGAGTACCAGATTAACGTCCTTATAGATGATGATCAAAGGCATGTATTCGAGGCGGAGCCCGGTGATATTAGGAGAATACTTTTAAAGAATGGGATGGATGGGACTTTAGACGTACCCGAATACGTGACTTTATGCCGAGATTGGGGGGAAGTAACGGTGGTTGTGAAGAAGTGGGTTTTCGGCGATGAGATGTAGCTGTGAATTGATAGATGCGTCGGGTGCCTCGCCAGAACGCTTTCGGTGAGCTAACTTGGTAAACTTAGTTCGAGAGAGTTAATGTATTACAGAGATTGGCAAAAAAGATTTGCCATAAAAGGATTGAGTTGCTTGGTTAATGCGCTACGATATCGTTTTAAGTCAGACAGACCGAAAAAAAGGATGGGGGCAACATGGCATTAGAGCATGGGGATAATCAAGAAGGATTTAGCAAAGACGATTTTCTCGATGGCTTGATCTCAGAAATTGACGTCTTACTCGAACAAGATAGTGGATTAAATAAATTTCAAAATCAATTCGATAACTTCTGCCTAATGGCAGAAAATTACAGCGCTGAATTAGACAAATATCGTCAAGCTGCAAAGAATAGATTTTACAACTTTGCTGATAAAAACCCAGAAGCTAAAATATTACTCAAAGGTATAGATAAATTGTTGTCTGACGAGCAACTTGAAAGGCTCACTAAAGTTAAACAGTTATACATTGGGCAATGTTCAACCCCTCCAAATGATAACCATACCTGGGTTTTGCATGGATTGATGAGTGATTATATTGCTGAAGATGATTGGGTATTACAGGCTCCGCTTGTTTACAGGCCACCTCTATTGGAATTGCCTCAAAATCCTGTATTTTGGTTTTTCAGTGAAATGGGTAGATATTTAAGTGACATCGACCCAATTAAGCAGCCTGACGAAAAAGAACTGTTAATGTGTGATTTTGTAAGGCTTGCAGTAATTCATGACGAATCATGCAGCTATAATAAAAGCATAATGGTTTATAAGAACAGAAACTATGAAGGTAGGTTTAAAAGAAATGATTTTGCAAAAGACCTCTGGGAAGCGTATAAAAACCCTGAAAAGGATAATTTTATAAGGACACATAGGCGAACATTAAATCAGGCCCTGCAACATGTCAAAGCTGACCTTGGCCAACGTGAAACTGGCAAAAAGAAATGGCAAGATGCCACACCTTCTATCACGGAGACTCAAAACATGATTAAACTCTTCATCAGCCATAGTTCGAAGGACCAAGAACTTGCTGAAAAACTGACCGAACTAGCTAAGAATGCCCTTCATTTGTCCTCGAGCGAAGTCCGATGCACAACGGTTGACGGTTACCGTCTTTCTGGTGGTGCTAAAACAAACGAACAACTTAAACGTGAAATACGTGATAGTGACGCCTTCATAGGCCTTATCTCCATCGCGGCCACGGATTCGATGTATGTCCTCTTCGAACTAGGGGCACGTTGGGGATCAGACAAACACTTATTACCTCTCCTTGCTCCCGGTGTTTCACCTGATATTCTAAAAGGTCCGCTCTCAGATTTAAACGCTCTAAGTTGCGGCAACAGTTCTCAGTTGCACCAGTTGGTCAAGGATCTAGCGAAGATACTTGAGATCCAGCCCGAAACACCTGATGCTTATCAACGCTACATTGACGGAATCCTTGCTATCCCTCCTTCAGTGGATCAGATTCCATCTGGAGGTGATCAAGCTGAAGCAACATCAGCATGTAAACTCACAGATGTGCAACTCCAAATACTGAAAGCAGTTGCTGACATGAACCGACGGGAAGCAACAGTAGCAAAGATTACCAGAGTTACTGGTCTTTCAGATATGGAGGCCAAATACAACCTTGATGAACTCAGCCGAAAACATAAACTTCTCAATTGGATTGGCAACATGAATCCGGATATACCAGATCGTTACGTTCTTACACATGAGGGGCGAGGTTTTGTCCTAAACCTAAGAGATAGCTGATTTTATTTCCCGGCCACATAATACCCTAACCCGCAACCCATTTTCCAAAAAAATCCACCTTTTTTCCCACTTTTGCCTAACCCCTAAAATCTGCGTAATCCGCGTCCAAAAACCCCTTATTCCCCCACTTCACGAAATACGCTTCACGAGTCTTGTAGCAAAGCGGAAATCCGCCGACGTCTGGCGGAACGAGATACGAGCGACAAGCGACAGCCCTTGTAACGAAGTGGAAATCCGCCACCGTTTGGCGGACCCACCGACATGCTAAATACTATTCACTAAATACTATTCACTTTCCTTCCCACAATTTTCGAATATTTTCAAACGTTTCACACAAATTTTCAAATATTTTCAAATATTTTCAAACGTTTCGCACAAGTTTTCGAATATTTTCAAACGTTTTCAAACGTTTTCGAACGTTTTTATTTTACCTATTTTGCCTAATCGTTACAAACCAACCCCCTCGCCCTTGATTTTGACCCAAAAATTGATATTGCCCCCCCAATCCACCCCAAAAAATCACCATTTTCCCCCAATTCTGGATATTTCCAGTTCTAAATTATAGCCGTTTTACTTAGCGGCTAAATCGAATGGCGAAATGTACTTGCCGTGTTTGTCCTGAGCAGCTTTTAGTCGGCTGCGGATTTTGGCAAACGTATCGAAGACAATCTGAGGCGTATCGGGAACCTTTTCTTTGTAGATTTTCTCAACCCTGCCGACTTTAGCAAGATTCTCCGGCATACGAATTGTAAACTGCTGTACATAATCAGCTTGGCTGTACTCTTTGCCGAGCTGCTCTTTGAACAGCTTCGCCAAATCCTCATATTTCGGCATAAACCCTGTCGGCGTCTCAATAGCATCGACGTCGCCGGTCACACGAAGTTCAGCCCACAGTATCCAGACCTTTTTGTCGGCCATGCCGTTTAGGTATTTACCGTCTTTGCCCCTGAGGAAGTAATTGACCGAGAAAATCAAAGGCGGATTATCGATTGTTTCAGCGAAGTCCAGATTGTTCTGGATGTATCTGCCGAGCGGTATCGAGAGAAAATCGAGATTCGACATTAGATTGAACGTTCTGACGCCCTCTTTTCCTAACGTTGCAGCGGTGGTCTCAGATTCTATGGAAGCGCCTTTGCCGATAATGCCCTCGGCCCAGCTAAAAGCCTGCTCAACGGGTACCCAGGTATCGCTGTCGCGTCCGCCGTAGATGATACCGCCGACCGGCACGCCGTCCGGGTCGTCGATTAACGGGTCGCGATTACTAAGGTCCGGGATATTCAGGCAGTATCGAGCGTTTTTATGTGAGGCGGTAATCTCATTGCCGTCAGCGTCTTTTTTGCCTTTGTGCCACTTGCCCGAATGGTTAATTCCCTCGGCTGGCAGTTCGCTGCCCATACCCAGCCAGTGCGGCTTCTTTTTGTCATCAAATAAGACATTGGAGAAGATTACCTCGCACGGGCTCGTAAGTGCTTCATAAATTACCGGGTCGTCTTCAGCATTGACGTCGCGAATGATGCCGAATATGCCTTTCTCGACATTGACGCAGCGAATTTGACCGGCCTTTCTGCGGAAATAAGCGATATCGTCGCCGATAATGGTCTGTCCCGGCAGCATTGAGGTTGAGGTTTTTCCGCAGGCTGAGGGAAATGCACCGGCAAAGTAAGTTACCCGTCCGCCGGGGCCGTGCGCTCCCATAACGAACATATGCTCAGCGAGCCAGCCTTCCTCTGAGCCCTTCTTGATGGCCAATCGCAGCGCAAGTTTCTTAAGGCCTATGGTATTGCCGCCGTACTGGGTGTTGACGCTGTAAACCAAATCTTCTTCGAGGTCGATGTAAACCCGTCGTTTATCGATATTTTTACTTACAGCGTTTTCGAGCTGGCCTTCGGAATGAATGAATCGAAAGAAATCCGGCGATGCTCCTATTTTCGTAAACTGTTCATATCCAGGCCGAAACAGGATGCTCTCGCTGTGAGCTACATAAGGCGAATCGGTTATCTGCACGCAGGGGATGGAAAAGTCTGAATCTGTCGGCCCAAGGCACCAGAAACAAATGAGCATTTCTCTGCCGAGCATCGAATCTTTCAGGAAAGAACGGACTTCTCCGACGCCGGCTTTCTTCTCAATCGAATTAAGACTTGCGCCTAACTCTGAGCCGGGCGGCAGCAGGTATTTTGTCTGGGCTTTATCGCGGGCCTGGTCGTGGTAGCCGTCGAAGTGGATGGTATGGCCGGGAATATCGAGCGGCGTTTCTTCGCCGGCCTTTATTGCCAATTCGCGGATGTAAGCCACGTCTTCAGCTGAACCGGTGCAGATAAAGACCGAGGCCGGGCTGGTAAGCTCGATTGCATCGGCGATAAAGTTGTGCAACTTCGGATTTGAGATTTGAATCAAATTCTGATAGCTCCTGTCGTCTATTTTGTCTCGAAGGAGCCTAAGGTGTTTTTCCTGCATAGTCTCTTTTCCTTTCTTTACAAAAGAACTGTACGTACTTCGAAGGTTTTTCTCCTCTCTAAAAGCACGGTTACTCTGCAAATGTAAACATGATTACACCGTCTCCTGATTTGGGGTCTACCCAGAGTATCGAATTTCCAATGAGCTGACCCAGGATGTTTTCCACTGCTACTTCCAGAAGTCTCTTCTTGGCATTGAAGATATTACCATAGAACTCTTCCAGTAACCTACACGATTTTCCCTTCTCAGCATAGTTTTTCTCTGCCGGGGCAACAATATCCCGAAGAGTTGCTACAACACAGTGAGGATGGATACCAACCGACACTAACTTCGGCGCTATGGGCATGTGGTATTTGGCGAACGTAGTCATAGCCTCAGCAATCTGCTGCTCCGATTTTTTCTTTCTGTCCATTACTACCCTCTTAAATTATACCTAACGCCACTTGTTTTAGACCCTAGTGGAATAATCAATTTCCCGTCTTTACTGAATCGTTCCATGCGCACCTCCTTTTTTTCTGACATCTTTCATTTAATATTCCAAGAGATAGCAGACTCCTATGTAATTTGTATAAAAAATGCTAACACCCTATATTATCCAAGAGCTTGTACTGGTATTCCCTTATCCGCAAGTAGTTTTAGAACCTGGCCTGGTTGTTCCGGCGGACAGTTAAACTGTTTAGCCCAATCAAGCGATGTTAACCTGCCAGTCAATGCCTCCCAAATTCCAGCCGGGCGAGGTTCACATTCCAACCAGCCACCCCGGACCTTATGCACTCTTATCCCCACTTGCTGCAACACTTCCGCTACATGTTTGGCGTTTTCAGGTTCCGGACCCAGGTCGGGCCTCCACCACAAATGACAGGCAACACCAAGATCAAGTATAAATTCCGTCTCTACTGGCTTGGGACTTCGCCGTGGTCTCTCAATTTGATAGCGTGTCGCAATCTTTTCAGCAGCCTCCATAATTCCCGGAACTATGCAGGTATCGTCAAGCACTTCGGTAAGATGTTTTCGGCCATGGCCGGTAAGGACGTAAACGCCTCGTGCACGAACATTTCTTGCCAACTGAATGTCGTGTGGATGGTCACCAACTACAAATGATCGCTGCAGGTCGATGCGGTAATCTTTAGCAGCTTTTTTTACAAAATAGGGTTTTGGTTTAATACAATGGCAGTTATCTGAACGGCGATGTGGACACACATAAACATCCGTAACCTCAACTCCTCCTTCAGCAAGAGCAGCGACGATACCGCTGTTAACACGGTTTGCGTCATCCAGGCTTATTTTGCCCTCAGCGATCCCGGCCTGATTAGTCACGATGAAAAGCAGAAAATAATCTTGGAGTTTTCGCAATGCCAGGAAGGTTCCTGGAAAGAGGACTACATCAGACGGGTCCCGCAAATGCCCGCGATCCTCGATTATTGTGCCGTCCCTGTCAAGAAATATCGCAGCATTCCTATTGCTACCCATAATCGTTCCTTTTCTAACATACAAAGTAGCAGAACCTCATTTCCTACTATCCGACCAAAGTTGGTTTCTTTGTAAAACCAATTCCAATTACACTTTTGGGCAAGAGCTCTTACCTCAAAGGCGGTAGGTCATCACCAAAAGCCTCTTTAATCCATGTGGTCATTTCCTCATCGGAAATCGCAGATACCCTATTAGCCTTGTACTCAGCGTCAATCCTGTCTTTTATTTTGGTTACATAAGGGTCATGTTTGGAGATTTCAATTTTGTATCTTGCTTCAATCCAATGTTTAATACCCGCCGCTCCGCTCTTGTCAGTAATAGCAACCCCAACAGGCCTGTTCAGCAGTTTCTTAGTGTCGAAACAGTTGTAGATTTCCTCGTTTTTTAACAGACCGTCCGCATGGATACCCGCACGTGTAACATTGAAACCCTTGCCCACAAGAGGATAGTTGTTCGATATATGGAAACCCAATTCCTTCTGGGCATACTCGGCCAGTTCAGTTATTGCTGCATAGTTTACGCCTTCAACCATCCCCTTAAGCTGAGCATGTCCGACAACCATTGCTTCAAGAGGTGGATTACCTGTTCGCTCACCAACTCCAAATATGGAACTATTAGCGGCACAACAACCGTAAAGCCATGCCGTTGCAGCGTTTGCTTGCACATTGTGCAGGTCATTATGGCCGTGCCACTCCAGCCATTCAGCCGGTACTCCGATTTGCCTCAGTCCTGAAATAAGTTTGGGAATGCTCCGCGGTAAAGCTACTCCTGTCCATGCCAGCCCAAATCCGAGCGTATCACAAAGGCGAATCTTGACCGGAGAATTGTACTGCTTTGCCAGTTTCATAAGCTCTGCGGCAAACGGCAGTACAAAACCCTTATAATCAGCTCTGGTTATATCTTCAAAATGGCATCTTGGAATTACCCCATTATCCAATGCCGCCTTGGCCACATTAAGATAACCATCCATCGCCTGAGCACGTGTCTTCTTTAGCTTAAGGAATATATGATAATCGCTTGCCGAGGTAAGGATACCTGTCTCACCAAGCCCCATCTGGGTAACGAACTTAAAATCAGCCTCAACTGCTCTAATCCAGCCGGTAATTTCTGGAAACTGATAACCACGTGACTTACATAATTCCACCGCTTTTCTGTCACGCTTGGAATATAGAAAGAATTCACACTGTCGAATCAATCCGGTTCCACCGTCTATTTTATGGAGAAAATCATAAATCCTAAGAATTTGTTCCGGTGTATAAGGCGGTCGGGCCTGCTGCCCATCTCTGAAGGTAGTATCGGTTATCCATATGTTTTCCGGGATATCATAGGGAACAGTTTTATCGTCAAACACAACCTTAGGAAATTCCGTATAAGGAAAAATCTCGCGATGTAAATTGGGACTTTCTACGTCCACGAGCTTAGGGGTCTTCTTATCCATTTTTTACCTCTACGTTCTTGTCATCGTTTTGCATTTCTTTTGCGCACCGGAACATCAAATCAAAAAGTGTAGGGATATCACTTTCCTCTACGCAAGAAAAGGCCACACGAATGTCACTTTCTCCTGTTGCTATGACTCCAATACCGTACTTTTCCAAAAGCCGTTGCCTGAACGGTTCGGCTTTAATCCTGTTTAATTTAATACACATGAAATACCCTGAGTTAAATGGATAAGGCGTCCATGCGATTGAGAAACGTTCTTGGCTTAGTGTTTCTTTGACCTTGGCTGCCCTATCCTGAAGCGTTACAAATTTTTGATGCCTTTGTGTATCGTACTCTGCATCGGACATTGCTTTCAGAAGTAAGGTCTGCGAAGGGTGAGAGCAATTTGAAATGTTTCCTCGGATAGCCCCGGCGGTTTTTTTCTCAAGCGCATCGTATAATCCAATGCTTCCTGGGACCGTAGCAAAAGTTATAAATCCGATACGAAAACCCCAAACGTAGTTTTCTTTTGTTGCACCATCGAGTTTTATTGCAAGGAGTCTGTTGTTTTGGTCGGCCAAGTATGCAAAGACAGATTCTTTACAAACATTATCCTCGTAAAAAAGACCAAAGTAAGCATCATCACACACAGCTACAACATTGCATCCCTTTTCAGCAATTTCTATAAGAGTGTCGCAGATAGCCACGGCTTCAGATTTAGTAACAGAGTAGCCGGTGGGATTGTTTGGAAAGTTTAATATTACGACAAGCTTACCATATGCGGCGTACTCCGCAATAGTCCTGCGGAAACCGTCACTATCAAATCCATTGTTTTCAGAAAAGAATTTGTACCGCATTATGTTGGCACCGTGTCTTATCCCAAAAATCATGTTATAGTTTCCCCAAGCTTGGTCAGGTAAGAGAACTACGTCACCCCTATCGACAAACAAGTCCGCTGCCAAACTCAGCCCGTGCGTGATGCCGCTGGTTACTATCGGCCGACTTGTGTTCTTGCCCTGCAACGTTGGGTTCTTGATAAGCATTTCTTCCCGCCATTTATGACGCAATTCAGGTATGCCGGTTGCCGGAGCATAAGGCAGTATTTCGTCTGGAAAATGACTGGTAAACTGTTTCATTATGGAAGTAAGGTGCATCGCCTCGTTTTTTTCTTTGGCAATACCGATGGTTGCATTGTAGAGGTTGGCTTTTTGTTTAGCCTCCGCACTCTGGCTGAGAATACCCTTTGGAAAGTACAGTTCTTTTCCTAGAGATGAGAGCATCTCAAAAACATTTGGTGCTTTTTTTTGTATTGTTTGGTTTAACTCCTCTGCCAACTTATTCATGTCCTTATCCTTTTTTCACATCACTGACCTTTACCATCAACTCCTTTATCCAAACCAATGGATATAAGCTTGCGCAGGCAAACACTACAGCGAATTTGAGCATCCGAGCGTGGGGCAGATTTGCCCGCCATCAAGGCAACCGCATCTCCGCTTGTAAATATGGCTACAGGTCGGCGATGAGCGCCTGCCTGCGTAACGATCACTAACTGATGAACCCTATGTTCCATCATTATTTGAACTGCCTCGTACACCAGAGTACCTGGCGAGACAGTTAGTATCTTAGGACTCATGATGTCTTCGGCGGTTATTACTGATAGGTTCTTGCCATAGAACCCAATCAAATCTGTCTTTGAGATGATCCCGCAGGCATTAAGACGCTCGTCTATCACGACCAGAGCTGAAACATCGTTATCGAGCATTATTCTTGCAACTTCAGCAGCAGTTGCACCAACCCCACACGTGACCACACCCCTGTGCATAAAGTCTCTAATAATTCGATCCATAGTTTAATCTCCTATGCGGCAGCAGTGCCACCATCATCGACCAACAAAAAAGCCAGCACCCAAAGATAGGTTTGCTGGCCTGCATCTTGTTCCGCCATCCATAGATGGACCACGAACAACGTACTTCAACAGCTTTTTAGGCAAAAAGAAAACCGGCAAAAACTCTACGGTTTGCCGGCCTATTCTCCAGCAGGTAGCTCAAAGCTACCCC
>SDBU01002514.1_pt1 | contig 24284 bp, 22 predicted proteins | sample 2277071 | NCBI WGS metagenome assembly SDBU01 (sample SAMN10397929, study PRJNA504765) | marine sediment metagenome | isolation source: marine sediment core GS08_GC12, 126 cmbsf | place: Arctic Ocean: Gakkel Ridge, Loki's castle | collected 2008
ATCGAGCAGGTCGCCAATCGATGAGTACAACACTGTGCCGTAAGGGACATCTTCATCGATATAGCGCGGCCATATGCGATCACGTAAACCGAATGGCTCCCCTTTCACTCGATACACGTGCGGACCACTGCCCATTTCTCGATAAAGATCATCAATAGGTACGACATCCAAACCAAGCGCTCGCTGGAGTGCCATTTTCTCCTCATCTACTGCATCCAGAAGACGCAATACACCATCTGTCATGCCCTCATTCATAATGGACAAACGTCCCTCAGCCCTTTCTACCGCTGCATAGTTAAGCAGCATCGGTGCAGGATGGATCAAAAAGTTGGGATTGTTTAATGCTGGATCTAATACATTTGGCTTGGGGAATAAATCCAACGCCTTTCCCACAGTTTCTATCAAACGCTCCGTATTACGACCTGGAAATGCAGCTGTCCGAACATGCGAAGGTAGCTTTATACGGATTTTTGTATCTCCCACCATACGGGCGGATTGTGGTAAAGTGACCGTTTCTCCAATCATTACCTTATTCAGATCATATCCCGCTTGCTGCAAAACTAGTGCGCTTTCCAGGGAGCCAGCAGAACCAGGCATGAGAAGAATTATGTTGCCATCTTTCAGATACGGCAAACATGCTTCGATCATCGGTATCTGCCCATAACCAGGGACTGCAATTAATATTAACTGGGCGTCATTCATTGCTTCAGTTATATCGCAAGAGATTACAGAAATGGGAACGAATTCCTCACCATAATCCCCCTCAATCTCAGTACCACCCAACTTGATTAAAGGCTCTAATCTACATTCAACCCTGGGAAGATTAAACAATGCAACATGATAATCTCTGCGCGAGAGTGCTGCCGCACATGCAATACCACCTGGTCCCGCTCCCATGACGACCACATTTTCAATTTCTGACATGTTTTTCTCCGCGAGATCTTCAAATAGTATCCGACCCAAAAATCAAACTATTTTAACGAATGTTTAACCTTATTTCCTACACCGACATCATAATTGAGTTGTCCAATCAGCCGACTGGTAGAACCAGTTTATCAATTGTACCACATCGCTTTCGCCTTATCGCTTTTGTTAGCTGCAAGCTAAAAAACAAATCGAATCCATTGATCAAACTTCACCAAGAAGGCATGTAAATGTTCTTATTTCTGCCAAATCTTCAAAACTCTCGACGAGAGATCGTATCTTTTGAGTTCGTTTTTCATCCAGTAGTGGGTGTGTCAAATTTTGGAATTTAATCAGCAACTCCTCATCCGTCAGCGGTTGATCTGGCGATCCCCTAGGATTCTCCACTACCACTTCGTCAACCCGTCCATCACACATTTCCAAACGCACCCTTGCCCCTAATCGTCCAGGAAAGGCATCCTCAAATTCATCCACAACAGTTACGGACACTCGATCCGCCAATTCGAGTACTTCTGGATCGAAGAGTGTGTCTTCAGAATAAGATTCTGGCGATATCCCACCAGCAGATAACATTGCCGCTACGGTAAATGGTACGCTGAATTGTGCATCAGTTCCTGAAACAGGACGGTAAATACGGTGGTGTTCATCCGACAGCAGTGAGAAAGAACCAACCTCAATTTTTTTAACTACATTTCCCTCAAACTTATGTCTAAGCAGCAATTCCTCAATCCCCTGCAGGACTGGATGAATGAACCTGCAGGCCATAAAAGGCTTGAAAGCAACATCCTCTATTGCCCATTTTCGTCCCAATTGATCTGAGAAATCTTTGAGCCCCAATTTTTCGGATGGTTGAATTACCCAAAATCCCATATTATCATCTAGGGCATGGCCGGGACCGGAAAAACCGGATAAGGTTAATTCCGCTGCCCCAATACAGGCATCGGCCACCCATCCGTACGCCGACTTGAGCATTGACCTTCCTTCGCCATCATAACGCTCCTTACGTGGTAATGGAACGACTGTTGTACCTGTAATCAGACCAATTGCATTGGCGATACCCTTGGAATCAAGGCCGGCAAGCATTGCCGCTGCAGCAGCTGCACCATAGGCTTGTAATGTACCCAAGTCCCACATCGCTCGGTAACGAGGGATTAATGGTTGCATCAATCCCATCGCACGCACAGACAATTCATAACCAACAATAGCAGCCAAAAGCATTTCTTTACCGCTGGAATGCCACTTTTCTGCGGCTGCCATTACAGTTGGGAAAGTTGTGGAGCCAGGATGACCCTGCAATGTATCATCATAATCCAGAGCATTCGCCATAGTAGCATTAGCGAACGCCGCATGGCGAGCAGCTACAAGTTGATTGCCACCGATAATAGTAGCTTCTGGATTTCCACCCCAAACGCTGGCTAATTCAGAACTGATTTTACCCGGTTTTGTTCTCGCGCCACCAGCCATACACCCTATAGAATCGAGCAAACATCGCTTTGTTTGTTGGAGTATCTCTCCGGGTATGTCTTCCCATTGCAAATCTTCGACCCACTCTGAAAAGAAAACTGTATGTGACATTTTCAAACTCCTTTTCCTCCAACAGGTTTCCCAAAGAAAAGTTAACCGGTCGCCCTGTGCTAAATAATCTCCACTAGGTAGGGTTGCAAATATAGAACATGGATTTATCCTAAAAATTAGCCCATAAATACTCCGCCGTTAACTGCCAATAATTGTCCGGTAACGTAACTTGCAGCGTCGGACACGAAATAGCGGACTGCTGCTGCACAGTCATCCAGATTGCCCACCCTGCCCACTGGACGGTTAGGATTTGGATTGAACCCCATGTCAGAGAGCAAATCTGTTGGGATTCCTGAAGGAGCGATCGCGTTCACAGTAATACCATCAGGTCCTAATTCACGTGCCATAAAGCGAGTTAAACCAATGAGGCCAGCTTTTGCAGCAGCATAATGAGGCCCAATAGCACCTCCTGTTTGACCGGCAATAGAGGAAAAATTGACAATGCGTCCTTTCTTCTGGGCTTGCATAATTGGTATAGTCTCTTGACAGCAGAAGAAGGTACCCTTAACGTTCGCATCCATCACAAGATTCCAGTCTTCTTCAGAAAGATCCACTGTCTTCGACTGTGTGGCGATTCCTGCGTTATTTACTAAGATGTCAACTCTGCCAAAGTCGTCGATGACTTTTTGTACCATTTCTTGCACCTGTGCTTTTATGGCGACATCTGCCTTGTAAAAGTGTGCCTTAACACCATTTGCTACCAATTCCGCGACCACATTCTGCGCATCCTCTGGGCGGCTGTGGTAAACAACTGCGACTCCAATCCCATCCTCACCCAAGCCAAGACTTATGCCCTTGCCAATTCCGCGACCTCCCCCTGTAACAATAGCGACTTTTTTGTTCTTCATAATTATTAGAACCTCCAGTGAACTTTAATAGAATTCAAATATTTCTTAAGGTATAATTGGTAAGAAGAGTGTATTGGTTCTACCAGTTATCATTATATCATGCACAAAATATCGTGTAAATGTTTCCAAGAAGAGAAATCATGCAAAGAATTGAAAGGGTTACTATTTTAGGAGGAGGACCAGGTGGAATCGCCGCCGCTGCTGCGCTTACCAAAAGAGGCTTTTCGGTATCATTATTTGATCTACCCGAATTTCATGCTACCTTAAATCCTTTAATCGTATACAAGGGTGTCGAAATCGAAGGAGAATTGGGCGAAGAATTTATTTCCATCCCGTTGATCACATTAGATATCGAAGAAGCGATGCAAGACACCCAACTTGTAATGATCATAGTAGCTGGATACGGTCAAAAAGCAATGATAAAAGCTTGCTTGCCGCACCTAAAAGAGGGGATTGTAATTCTTCTTATGCCGGGTTCTGCAGGTTCATTAATCGTTGCACCGATTATCAAAGCTGCTGGTTTTAGCCTTGATGAGGTTTTGCTTGGCGAGACTGATCGCTTGCCTCAGGCATCACGAATGATTACGGAAACTAGAGTGCGCATAAAACTGTTTGGTAGTTTAAGATCAGCAGCATTCCCAGGACGAAACACAAACAGAATGGTTGAAATGTGTCGCCAAGTTGTAAACTTGAAATCCAAAAAGAACATTCTGGACCCAGCATTAAATAACCCCAACTTTTTGATCCATCCAGCACCAATGTTGTTGAATTATGCAGCAGTCGAACGCGCCGATGGTTATTTGTCGATCATGAATGAAGGTATGACGGCAGGCGTGTTGCGACTATTAGATGCTGTCGATGCAGAAAAAATGGCTTTGCAATGTAAGTTGGGAATGGAAGTGGTCTCTATAGATGACCTTTACCGAGAAGCAGGAAGCGGTCCGCATATATACCGTCAAAAAGGGGAACCCTTCGGCATCCGTGATCGTATTTGGCCTCGTTATACAAAAGAAGATGTACCCTATGGAACAGTTCTCTATTCCTGCTTGGGTGATCTTATAGATATACCAACACCGGTTTGTGATGGGATCAACACCTGCCTATCCATCGTGGAGGCTAATGATTACTGGTCTGAAGGTAGGACAGCTGAGAAATTGGGAATATCTGGACAAAGTATAGATGAACTTCTTGCCTATCTAGAAACAGGTGAGAAACTGTAGATAAGCAGGTTGATGGTTATTATACAAATGTTTTATAAATTTCCCAGTCTTGCATCCTTCCAAGTAAATGGCAAATCGATAATTGTACCTGGTGTTTGAATTTCAACCAGTGCAGATAAAACATCTTCGACTAATCTGCGCTGCTCAACCTCCGCGTTTGGGGGTCCCCATTGAGCACCGAAAGGATACTCAACATTTACTGTTCTTGGCGGTCGAACACACTCAGCATATGGACGATAGTTGAAAAGTGAAATCGTTGAGATGCCCGCCTGCTCAATTTCCCGTGCGATCAGCCCCACGGACCGATTGCACAATCGTCAAGTCGAAGCTAACACACAGATATCCACACCGTTCTTCCGCATACGACATCCAACTTCAGGCGCATTATCAGCAATGAGTCTCAAAGGATTTAGAATTGAACCCATAAATGAGTAATGAGTTTCTGCGAGTTCACCTATCTTACCCTCCTCTTCAAGTTGATTGAAAATCTCGAGCGGCAAGAGGCAATTGAGATCTTCCTGTACCCATTTATGGTCATAACCTCTATGCGATATAAGAAAACCACCCGTGCGTAAACTGCGGGGCAACTCTCTAAAGGATGAGTCCCCTTCTTCTCCCACTATCTCATCAAAAGGATCTTGTGAAAGCAAATAAATTCCCCCCATGGTAACAAGTGATATCTTACACTCATTTAGGGGTTTTTCTAAAGTTGTCCAGGGAACAAAATTATTCTCTAAGTGAACGTAATTAGGGTTATTATTCAATTCTCCGGGTTTGTAACGGCTGAATTCCATTGTCATCTTAAATTCTCCTAATCATTTAATTATATATTCTTTCACAGAAGAGATGAAAGAGTTGATGTGATATAATAATAATATAGAATGTTACCCATTATACTTAATGATCCAGTTGGTATAATTTAGATCAAAACAACTACTTATGGGGATTTATATAACAATTAATAAATCTCCTCAACATTGACTGTGTATATAATACAATATATCTCCTCAACATTGACTGTGTATATAATACAATATATCTTACATACAATATATTCAGGGGAGGCATCTCAAACTGATGGTTTCTAATATCCAATTCGAAAGGGTAAAGAAGATACGCGTCTCAGATACAGTCATAGACCAAATTGTCTCAATGATGGAAAATGGTACATTAAAAATCGGTGATCAATTACCTAGTGAACGCGAACTGGTAGATCAATTACAGGTTGCACGTGCATCCGTTAGAGAATCATTGCGAATACTTGAATTCCAGGGAGTTATAGAGGTACAACCCGGGAAAGGTGCTTTCGTCGTCGGCAGCATCGATAATCTATATACAGGCGAAGAAGGTGTTCGGAAGTGGTTTCGGGAGCATGCAACCGAACTCAAGGAAATTTATGAAGTGCGAGACGCCCTAGAAGGGCGTGCAGCCCGTTTAGCAGCAATTAATATACTGCCGGATGAAACTGAAAACATCAGACGGACACTCGATCAAGCATTGGAATCAATCCCAATCGGCGATTGGGATACTATAATTCAGTCAGATCGTTTGTTCCATCATTTAATAGGTGAGTACAGCGGTAACCAATTACTTTCTCAGTTGGTTGACATCACTTACGAAGTTACAGGTGGTCCGCGTCCTTCATTATTAGAAATTCCGGGTAGAGCGGAGATATCGATACAACAGCATCAAACTGTCGTTGATGCGATCGCCAGTGGTGATCCAGATGCTGCTGAGAAGACGATGGTTGCTCACATCTCGAATGTCAGGGATTCTATCGAAAAGTTAATTGAACAAAACAACAAAAGAGAACATCAAAGTTAATTCAATTCCACATGCTTTCTTGCCACGGTGGTTAAAGTCTCCTTTGCAAAAATCCAAAATATTATAGCCACACATATCATCGCGACTCCATTCAAGATAATAGAAAATCGCAATCCTGCAATATCTGCAATCCATCCCAGCATAACTGGACCGATCATTAATCCTAAGTCGCGTAATGTAAGAAATAGACCGTAAGTTGTTCCGTACTTGCCGACTGGTGAGAGGTCGGTTACATAAACGACTGATGATGTCTCACCCAAACCTTTTCCTGAGCCCATAAAAACGGCACCAAATAGAAACCATGGATAGAGCCACGCGGTTCCAACCAGACCCATCCCTATTCCTTGGACGCTCAAACCCAAAACCACAGCCGGTTTTCGTCCCATACGGTCTGAGATGAGTCCAGCGAATGGGATTGCTAAAAGGTTGCTCATCTGGATCAATGTGAAGATCAATCCCAAAGATGCTGCGGTGAGTCCTAAGTTTTCAACTCCTAATAGGGGCAGAATTGTATCACGCGCTCCGGCTCGTCCAACAAAAATCAAGAAAGCCGCAAGAGATATGAGGATAAAGTTGAGATCGGTCAACAATTCTCGTGTCGTCGATACTGATTTTGGCTCCTCACCTTCCTCGTTTTGCTCCTCCGTTGGAGGGGTGCTTTTACCAAAGCTTTCAGGCAGAAAGTGCCAGATAAATATTGCTATGAAGAATGCTATGATTGAATATAAAAAAAAAGGCGCATTCAATCCGACTTTGTTGGCGATTAATCCCCCAATGGCAGGAGAAATCGCCAAGCCAATCATTATGCTGCCCTGGAAAATGCTTGTCACTCTGCCGCGTTCTTCGGGCATTGATAGATCTGCGACAACAAGGAAGGATACCGACATAAACATTGCTGATCCCATTCCTTGAAACAATCGAAAGATAAGCAGTTGGTAATACTCATTTGCCATCCCCTGACCAAATGCACTTAGTGAAATGAGTAACATGCCGCCGATCATCAGTATGCGCCTACCCCACCGGTCGGCTGCTCTTCCCGCGGGTATCGTGACCAAAACTCGACCCAGGGCGAAGGCGCTGAATAATAATCCCACAAATGTAGCGGTCGCTCCGAAACTTAATGCATAAATGGTAACAACCGGAATTGTAAGTCCCAACCCAATTGACGACAGTAAAACCGTTGTACACAATATTAGCAGCCAACGCTTTTCACGCAAAATGGAAAGACTATTTAATATAGCTCGCATTTGATCGTAAATTTGCATAATGGTCGAATTAGCCTTTTGTTCTCGATTTCAGCTTTGTAACAGAAACTAACTCATCCTTTCCCTCAGCTCTGTGGATGTCGACAATTCATCTAACCTTATATTGACACAGAGAACCGCACCTGCTTAGTGTATGATGTGGTCAGCATTGTCGGGTGCGGTCTCATAAAGGGGGAATACGTATTACTTTTACATCATCGACATACCGCCACTGCTTCGATCTCTATTTCAGCATTAAGACCCAAACCACTTACTTCAACGGCCGCTCGCGCCGGAAAATCGCCCTTAAAATATTGACGATAAACCTCATTTAATTCACCCATGCGTGTGATATCTGTAACTGAGATGTTTACTTTCACGACATCATCAAAGGAACAACCAGCAGCTTCTAGGATCGCTTTCATGTTCTCCAATGCTTGTACTACTTGTGATTTAAACCCTTCAACAATTGCCCCCTCCGTGTCTTTCCCAACTTGTCCGGAAATAAAAAGAAAACCATTAGCATTTATCCCTAATGAGAATGGGTTTGTAGGACTAGCTACTTTATCCGTGGTTATCACCTTTTTTGACATGTACTATTCTCCCAAAAATCATTCTTCTGATTCATCAGTCCAGATTGGATCCATACGTGGATGGATGCAACGCACCCAGTGATTGGGTTTCAACTCCTCAAGCCCTGGTTCAACCACATTACACTCTTCGGTCATGAATGGGCATCGCGGCGCAAAACGACACCCAGGTGGAAGCTCGATCGAGCTGGGTGGTTCACCTTCCACTTCAGGTCGATCGCGCTTGATTTCAGGATCAATAACCGGAACAGCATTCATTAAAGCGCGTGCATAAGGATGATGTGCATGACCAATAACTTCATCCGTCGGACCTATTTCTATAACCTTGCCGAGATACATGATTGCCACTCTGTCGCAAAGATATTGCACAGTTGAAAGGTCGTGTGAGATGAAGATAATCGATAACCCCATACTCTCACGAAGTCCCTCAAGGAGATGTAAAATCCCACTTCGGATTGATACATCTAACATCGAGACTGGCTCATCAGCCACAACTAGATCGGGCTCTAATACAATCGCCCTGGCCACTGATACTCTCTGCCGCTGACCACCACTTATTTGGTGGGGATACGCTTCTAGTAAAGTTTCATCGGGTTTCAGCCCAGCGCGTGTTAGTGCAAGCACAACGCGATCCATGTTTTCTTCCTTATCTCGGAAACCATTTACGATTAATGGTTCAGCAATTGTACGATACACTGTAAATCGAGGATTGAGGGTTGCATACGGATCTTGAAATATAATCTGTACATGTCGCCTGAATTTTTTTAAATCCTTGCCTTCAAGCGTTGCGATATCCTCGCCTTCAAAAATGATACTCCCCTCTGTCGGATCTTGCAGACGAACAACCAGCTCGCCCAGTGTGCTTTTTCCCGAACCACTCTCTCCCACTAACCCCAGGATTTCCCCCTTCATTAAATGAAGGTCAACACCATCCACTGCTTTGACATATTGACCCTCTGTCCGGAATATTTGAGAGAAGTATCCCTGGCCAACAACGTACCATTTGCGCAAATCTCTCAGCTCCAACAATGGCGGTTCATAAGGATTTGTAATATTCACATATCTATTATTTTGATCCATTATTCTACTCAATTAGAGAATTTTGCCACGCTTCAGCTTTTGCTGCATTTACTCGAAGTTCGGGAGCTTGATCTGTAAAATGACAGGCCGCATATTGTTCCGCGGTGACTTCAACTAAAACAGGCTCTTCCTTACGACAGATATCCGCAACAAATGGACATCGAGGTGCAAAACGGCATCCTGTTGGAGGTGGACTTAAATTAGGGGGATGACCAGGAATTGAAATTAGCGCATGAGGATTCCTGATATCAGGGAAAGCATTTTTTAGTCCCATAGTATATGGATGGGCGGGTTCTTTTAAAACTTTCTTTATATTTCCGTGCTCAACGATTTTGCCCGCATACATTACTTTGATCAACTGGCATGTTTCAGAGATCACTGCGATATCGTGAGAAATATAAATCATTGCAAACTGCAAATCACGCTGCAATTCAATTATTTGGTGTAATATCCTGTCTTGAACAATGACATCTAACGCTGTAGTAGGCTCATCCGCAATAATTAAGCGAGGGTTGAGCGCAAGAGCCATCGCGATTACCATGCGCTGTTTCATACCACCACTCAACTGGTGTGGGTAATCATTCAATCGCTTCGGCTCAATCCCGACAAGCTTACATAAATCTACTGCTCTGCTTCGGGCTTCATCCTTGGAGACTTTTTCATGTGCACGGATAGCTTCAACAATCTGATCCCGTATTTTATACACGGGATCTAAGCTGTTCATTGCACTCTGCGGGATAATAGCGATATCTTTCCAACGAATATCTGTCAATTTATCCCCTGTGTAACCGGTGATATCTTCGCCATCCCAAATGATCCGACCAGCGGTCACCTTTCCATTGCTTGGCAATAGTCCAAGTATTGATTTTGCAACCGTCGTTTTGCCGCATCCAGATTCACCCACTAACCCGACATTATCGCCGAGCTGAAGCGTAAAACTCACCCCACCCACAGCCTCCACAGGCAATGCTGCCTGATATTCTACTTTGACATTAGAGATTTCTAGAAGTGGTTTGCTCATAATGGTTTATTCCAATAATTTCGGGTTTGCTAAGGGTTCAAGCGCCCGTCCGATAAAGTACACTGAAATCACAACCAACACAATCGCTAATCCTGGTGCGAGAGTCCACCACCAGGCAATACGCATCGCGCCGCTGGTGAAAGCAATTTGCAGCATCCCACCCCAACTGATTACTCTGGGATCGCCAAATCCGAGGAAACTTACGCTTGCTTCAGCAATTATCGCCCAACCTACTGTTATCGGAATATATAGAAAAACAAACGGCAGGATGTTCGGGCCGATGTGCTGGTAAATTATACGCATATTAGATGCTCCCGCCACGCGTGCTGATTTCACAAAAGGCCTCTGGGACAGAGATAAGACTTGTGAACGAATCACGCGCGCTGGCGCACGCCACATCAAAAGCGCCATAACAAGAATTAGGTTGTTTACGCTCGGTTGTAAGAGCGCTACAAGCAGGACAGCGAATGGGATAAATGGAATTGCGTAAGCAATATCGACTATTCGCATTAAGAAATTATCCGTGCGACCTCCGTAATAACCAGCTACTAAACCGACGTTTGTACCTACAAAAACAACCAGTATTGCCGACAGGAATCCAACAACCAAGGCGATTCGACTGCCAAAGACAACCTGGCTGAATATATCTCGTGCAAGGTTGTTGGTGCCAAACCAATATTTCAAAGATGGCGGTTCATACTTTGCAATTAAACCCGTATCCGTATCTTTAATTATTTCACGAGGTCCATATGGTGCGACGTAGGGCGCGAATATAGCCGCAAATATAAATAATATAATCACAACAAGGCCGAATATTGCCAGTCGATCTGAGAGAATTGCACGAAAGATAGTTTTTATTAAATCCATGGAATTCTCCTTTATGATTTGGTGTAGGTGATCCTGGGATCCAGATAGCCGTATAGCAAATCCGCGACCAGATTCATGACCGAAACCATGATCGCCAAAATAATAAATGCTCCCTGCGCAAGCGGATAATCCTTAGCAGTAACAGCGTCAATGATCAATTTACCCAATCCAGGCCAGGAGAATACCACCTCAATGACAGCCATACCACCCAACGCCAATCCAATGTAGACTGCTGCCGCGGTCACGACAGGCAAGATCGCATTTCGCACTGCGTGGCGGAAGAGTACCTGTCGCTCCTTCAAACCCTTTGCACGTGCCAATTCAATATAATCTTCGTCCAATGTTTCAAGTACGGAATTGCGCATAAGCAGCATAGGCAATGCTGCCAAAAACAAACCTGCAACAAATGCAGGGAGAATCAAGTGATGCAGGAAATCAAGACTGAAATAAGTCTGAAAAAGGTTGTCAGCTTCATATCCAATTTCACGCATGCGTCCGTAAGGAAACAAGTCCAATTTTATTGAGAATATCGTTATTAATATCATACCTGTCCAGAATAACGGAGCGGAGCGGAAGAAAAGAGAGATCGTAATTCCGATCGAATCAATTTTCGTCTTCCGTTTGGTTGCCAAGATCGCTCCTAAAAACACTCCTAAAGGATACGCTATGAGAAAAGATGCCAAGGCAAGTATTAATGTGTTCCAAACTCGATCGCCAATTTCACGCATTACGGGGCGTTGAGAGAAAAAAGAAATTCCCATATCTCCTTGAAGCAGATTCCACATATATTTGACGTACTGTTCGCTTACCGGTCTATCAAGACCGAATCTTGCACGTACCTGTTCTTTTACTTCTGGTGGGAAAGTAGGATCGATCATATAATCAGCTGCATCCCCGGGTGCTGCTCTGAAAAGGAAAAACAATCCGGTTGCGATCACCAAAACAGTAAATATGCTCTGTAAAACACGCATTATGATGTATCCACGGAATCCTCGCATACCAAATCTCCTCAATAAAACTGTGCGGAAATATCTACTTACTACAATTCATAAAGTTCTCAATAAATTTGACAACGATTCTAATTTGGGCGCCGCATCTAGTTTTTCAACGCTAGCTATGATATCTTCTGAATTTTTTTGACCAAACAAAGGTGCCGCTAAGCTCAGATACTTTTTACGCAGATCCAAGTCTGTCATTGGATCTTCTGGAGAACCTTTAGGGTTCTCAATGATTATCTCGTCACTTCTTCCATTTCGCCAATCTATCCGAACACGCGCCCCGAGGCGTTCGGGGTATGCCTTCTCGAATTCTGGTTCCACCTGTACATGCACACGATCAGCTAACGCAAGAATCGCGGGATCCCGCAAAGATGGTTCTGCATAAGAATAAGGAGTGATACTACCATGGGTTAGCATTGCAGCAACAGTGTAAGGCACACTGAATTGGGCATCAATCCCCGACACTGGACGAAGTATGAAATGATGCTCATCAGTCAGTAGTGAAAAGGCGCCGATATTTATTCTCTCCACTTCATCTGGTGAGATAGATTCATGCCGCATAAGCTCTTCAACTGCCTGTAGAATTGGATGTACAAAACGGCATGCCATATAAGGTTTAAAAGACACATTGCGAATCGACCATTCATTTCCCAGTTTGTCAGCAAAGGATCTTATCCCAAGATCAGTGGATGGGGAGATTTCCCAGAACCCCATATTATCGTCAAACACATGCCCCGGTCCGGAAAATCCCGCCAGGGTCATTTCAGCAGCGACAATGCCTGCATCCGCAGCCCATCCAAATCCGGCTTTCAGATCCGGTCTACCTTCACCAGGGAAACGTTTTTTGCGCGGCTTTGGTACCGGTGCGGTTCCAGATACAAGTCCTAAAGCATTCGAAATTCCGTCTGGTGAAAGCCCAGCCAGCTTTGCTGCAGCCGCTGCAGCTCCGTACGAATGTAAAGTTGCGCTGTCCCACATTGCCAGATAACGAGGGATGATCGGTTTTAAAAGTGCACCAGCCCGCACGGATACCTCATAGCCGATCACAGCAGCCAGTAGAAATTCCATCCCGCTGGTCTCCCACTTTTCTGCTGCTGCCAGTGATGCAGACCAGGTGGCTGATCCGGGATGACCATAAAGAGTATCATCGTAATCTAATGCATTAGCCATGGAACCATTTGCCCAAGCAGCATGGCGAGCAGATACAGCGTTCGGTGAACCAATAATAGTGGCTTCTGTGGGTCCTTTCCAAGAGCCAGCTAACTGGGCGCAAATCTTACCGGGTCTGAATTGTGCGCCCCCAGCTGTGCAACCTAAAAAATCTAGAAAGCATTTCTTCGCTTGCCTGACGACATCAGGCGGCAGATCTTCCCATTCAATATTCGAAATCCATTCAGAGATAATAGAAGTTTGGGACAAAACTTTTACCTTATCATGTTAATTGATCAAACAAAAGCTGGAAAAATTGAATGAGCGAACCTGTCCAAACTAGCTTTTTGCTGCTCAAACGTTCCACGATACATCAGAACAGAAAACTGTGTTACTCCTGCAGTTTCCAGCTGTTTGATTCGAGCGATACACTCAACAGCATCCCCTACAATTGTAAAAGCGCGTATACACTGCTCTGTAACCAATTTTGCGGCTTGTGGGATGCCTTCTTGAACATAAACGCGCTTGAGTTCTTGCATCAATTCTACCGGCAATCCTATCGCTTCTAACACGGACAATGGTGCCCCACCAATGATATGTGCAACAGTAGGTTTGATATTTTGAATCGTTTCCTCGCGGTTATCAGTGATCTCGCAAGTTACCCAGCTTACAACGCGAAATTCTGACAGGCTACGTCCTGAATTGCTTAACCCATTTTTCACCCGATCTAAAGCATATGCGATACCTTCCGGGGTGCACAATCCACCTATGATCACGCCATCTGCAACTTCACCAGCCGCATGCAGGATCTTTGGCCCACGACCTGCAATGTAAAGGGGGATATCAGAGGCCGGCACAAAATCCATCTTGATGCCGTCCACCTGAAAGTATTTTCCTCCATAATTAAACACTTTTCCGCTCAACAAGCCTCGAACAACCTCTACCATTTCACGGCATTTTCCAGCTGCATGTGAACCATCAAGGTTTAGAGGGTCGACCAGTTCTTTTCGGTTTCCAGCCCCGATTCCGAAGTGGATTCGATCAGGAGCGATGATGCCAACAGATGCAATGGCGCGCGCATTCATGGCTGGGTGTCGTGTATATGGATTTGTCACGCCAACCCCAATATTAATGGTGTCAGTTTCAGCCGCTATCAGTCCCATCACTACATATGGATCAGGGAAAAATGTTTGATCTGGTATCCAAGCGTAATCGTATCCAAGTCGTTCAGCAAACTGAACGAGCTCAACAACGTTTGCATATACAGCCGATGGGACGTGTGCAAAGCCAAATTTCATATCCTGAAAACTCCAAATATCCTTAAGTGAAATCTGGAAAGACCGTATCAGCAAAGATACGCAATCTTTGTTCAGCTGATTCATCCGTGCCAGGCGGAGTTACTAGATGCCCTGCGAATACAGTCAGCCCCAAATCTTGCATCATATGAATCCGGTCTATTACTTCATCCGCATTACCAACTATAGTAAATGCATCAATCAATTCTTCCGAGATTACCTTTGCTGCTTGTGGAATGCCTTCATTTACGTATGCGGATTTCAACTCCACAACATCATCCATGGGTAAATCAATTGCCTCACACATCGAGAGAGGAGCGCCTCCGACGATATGTGTCGCGGAGTGTCTGACAGCGTCCAACCCGGCCGCGCGATTATCCGTGATAATCGTGTACACCCAGCTAAATATTTCTAACTCAGATAGTTCCCGACCAGCCTGTTCAGCCCCTCTGCGTACTTCATTGATAGCATAATTCAAGCCCCCTGGCTGGGAAAACCCGCCTAACATCGCTCCATCGGCAACCTGACCTGCAACTTGAAGGATTTTTGGACCGCGCCCAGCGACAAACACGGGAAGATCACTTCTGGTCATAAACTTCAATTCAATATCATCCGCTTTAAAATGCTTACCGCGGTACTGAAGCCTTTCACCTGAAAACAATCCCTTGCAGATTTCAGTCATCTCTTTGATCTTCTCTGCGGTATACAACCCATCTATGTCGAGAGGATCAATAAGCTCTTTGCGATTAGCACCACCCAAACCAAGCCAAGTCCGCCCAGGTGCAAATTTTTCCACTGTGCCGATTGATCTTGCAGTCATAGCAGGATGTCTGGTAAATGGATTGGTAACCCCAACACCGATATTGATTTTTTTTGTTGACTGGCCTATAGCAGCGAGATAAATATACGGATCTGAATAAAAAGTTTGATCGGATGTAAAAGCGAAATCAAATCCGAGCTGTTCACCTAACTGCACAAATTCGATGTTTTCTTGGTAATCTTCCAGTGGAACCCGTCCGAAGCCAAACTTCATATCGTCTCCTATAAGTCTTTTTTGGAAATTACTTCCACATCGCCTTCACGATACATAGCGAGCTTATTTTCATCGATTTCTATGCCCAAACCCGGACCACTAGGAACGACAAAATCACCGCCATCCATTTGTATAGGTTCTTTACCAAAATCATCTTTGAGCAGATATTGGCCACCCATCTCGCATCCCAGATCAATTGCTGGGCTTGAAGCTGCAAGGTGAAGTCCTGCTGCAGCTCCTATCACACTCTCAAGAGCACCGCCAACATACGCACGCATCCTGAAAGTCTGGGCGATTGCTGCCATACGCTTGGATTTGACGATACCGCCCGGTCCAATTATATAAATACTGACATAATCTGCCGCGCGCTTAACTGCATGTTTAGCTAATAATTCTGGAGATTTAGCACCTTCGTCCGCCATGATCGGGATTGGGGAAATTCGAGTGAGTTCAGCCATTGAATCCAGATCGTCCATATGTACCGGCTGTTCCATAAAGTCTAGATTGTATGGTTCCAGCATCCTGAGCGCTTTCAACGCGGTCTTGAAATCATATGCCTGGTTGGCGTCCGCGCGTATGCTGATATCATCACCAACTGCTTGGCGTAATGCGCGCACAGTTTCCACATCCTTATCCACAGATACACGACCCGTTTTGACTTTAAGGATGCGCCAGCCCCGCTCGATCATCTCCAAACCCTCTCTAACAGCCTCTTCAACTTCAACAATAGGAAGCGACCAGCTAAGGGGTACACGATCGCGAACTAATCCACCCAGCAAATCGTATACTGGGACGTTTAATGCCTTACCTGCAATATCATACGCAGCCATGATTATTGCACCTTTGGCACGCGAATTTCCTGGTACGGTGCGATCCAATATGACAGTCATATCTTCTTGATTAAAAGGATCCAATCCCAATACTGCAGGGATTAACCGATGACGTAGGATAACTCTAACAGTGTCAGGTGTTTCGCCTAATTGTGAGTGTCCAACCATGTGAGGTGCTTCGCCATATCCAAAAATACCTTCGTCTGTTATTAACTTGACAATAACGTTTTCTTGGAAATACGTTGTTCCTATTGCCATTTTGTGCGCACGAAGAACCGGGATGCGGGTTGATTGGATTTCAGCAGATATAATCTTCATTGGTATTCTCACCTTTTTTACTAGGATAATTGGATAAATGAATGCATTATTACATTATGTTGAATAAAATTATCAAATAATTCATGAAGATTTAGTGGTAGGGGCACTTAATTGTGCCCCTACCTCAGGTAATGAGGTCGCTATCGAGTGATAGCGACCAAGCCATGATGCAAATAGCGACTAGTCGTTTGTTCAATTAAACCTTTTATTATTCGGCTGGGAAGCACAGGTTGCCATCCTCATCCCATTCATAACCTGTCTCTGCGAGCAACTGTCGAGCTAAATCAGGATCATAGTCACGCACCATTTGATCGGCATTGTGCCAGAATGTGTTGGCGGGAGCGATGAATCCCTTACCGGGCACCGCATTGCCTTCCAGCAGCACGTTCACAATTGTATCGTAATCAATTGTATGTCCAATCGCATCGCGAAAAGCTAGATCATCAAAAGGCGGTACGCGCAGGTTGAATCCAACGTAGTAAACTCCGAAGTCATCCAGTTCTACAATTTCGAGATAGGGGACATCTCTCACCTGTTGTACGCCGGCTGGCAGCAGGCGTCTGTCAACCATATGGATGTCGCTATTGATCAACGCCAGCACCATTGCGTCGGGATTGTCGAAGAATACTTCATAAAACGCATCTGCTTTCGGAGCTTGCCAGTGCTCTGTATTAGCTTCCCACTTTACTTCCTGACCGACCCTCCAATGACCAAATTTGTAAGGACCGCTGCCGAGGATATCTTCCGCCAGGTATTCACGCTTCGGATCGGGTATATCCTCCCAGAAGTGCTTCGGCAGAATGAAGATTTGCGAAAAGGTTGCTGCATAGAGCGGCGGGTAAGGATTGTTCAAATGGAATATTAACGTGTAGTCATCGACGATTTCGATTTCATTAATCGGTTCAAGGAAAGGCAAATAGATCGATGCTCCTTGTTCTTTTTGAGTGTCATAACTAAATTTCACATCCTCAGCAGTAACCGGAACACCATCATGGAACGCCATATCCTCACGCAGGTTTACCTGTATAGTAACATCATCAATGATCTCCCAGCTTTCCGCAGCCCAAGGAGCCGGTACACCATCCGGACCGACACGCGCGAGCATGTCATAAACCAGACGCATGGGATCAACTGCACTGCCATCTGTATCCGAGTAGGGATTGAGCGTGTCAAGCTCATTGACATACCCCATCTTCAGTTCGGTCTCATCCGTTGTGGGTGACATACTGGTCACGTTCCAGAAGTTCCACAGACCCTGCCCTAACATGGGTACTGTGTTATCCCACAAATCTTTGTTGTAAGCATGGATCTCACTGACGTGATACAAAGCGATAGCTGGTGCGTCTTCCGCTAATTTTTCTTGCGCCTCGAAAACTAATTCCTTTCGAGTATCCATATCCATTTCTTGACGCTGGGCATCCGCAATAGCATCAAACTCATCACTGAAATAACCGCTGTAGTTTACACCTTTGGAATGGAAAGGTCTAACTAGCAATACATCCGGGTCCAGACGCTCTGGTCGGCTTACGTATCCAGCAATATAAGCGTTGAAGCCTTCACCTGTGTCCAGAATAGCCGTGTAAGCTGAGTAATCCATCGGCCCTGTGATGACGGTTAAACCGAGACTCTCCCATTCGTCAGTCAGCAGTAAACCCGATTCGTTTCGGATTGGGTCGTGTGAAGCCGATGAGAAGATGAAATCAATCGGGGGTATCACGCCAGCAGAGCATACTTCCGCTACGACTTCTACTTCCACCACTTCCTCTTCTGGTTCTCCCACTTCTTCTGGTTCTTCTGGGGCCGCAGGCTCTGCAGGTTCCTCAACCGCTGCATCGGTCTCCACCGGTGCTTCCGTTGCTGCTGGTGCACATGCTGCCAAAAGAAGAGCAAAAACCATGATTAGGTTGATTAAAATTAATAGACTTCTAGCCTTCTTCATTTGTTCCTCCGGATTAAATTTTGTTACCTTGTATATTCTCGTTGAAAGACATCTCAGGACTGAAATCTCTTTCATTAAGATAAGCGACTATCACTATTTGTACGGACCTCTTTTGTAGAACGCAAACTCTATGATGGATGTTATCACCTCCTTTTATCAAATTAATTTACTATATGAAGTTTGTTTGGAAACTTACTCAGAACCTCGTGCCCATTTTCAGTAACCAAAACAACTTCTTCCATCGCAAAATTGCCTATCTTATGGTCAGGCTGATCCCAAAAAATAGGTTCAACAGTGAGAACCATATTGGGTTGAACAATCACCTCGCTTCCCTTTGCTATGGATGGCAGCTCATGAATGTCAAGACCCACACCGTGACCTACGCGTTCTAGTCTTCCAACATGTTTCTCCAATCCATTTTCTATTAATACTTTATAGCAGGCATCAAAAACCTCGAGTAATTTAATTCCCGGTTTTATCATCGATACTCCTGCCAACATTGAATTGCGCTGAGAATTGAAAAAATGCATTTGTTCTTCCGTAGGCTCTCCGATCGCAGCCATACGCATAAAATCCGACCAGTAATATTTAAAATTCGCACCGACATCAACCACTATTAAATCCCCATCTTCAAATGGCTTCTCAAATGGCAGCACATTCATCATGCCATACTTGGAGGGGCCAGATCGGATGTTCATAAATCCTGGAAGCTCACCCGTTTCCAGCGCCATTTCAGCGATAATTATTCCTGCCAAATCGCGTTCGGTCATTCCTGCTTTGATGGCGCTAAACCCACGCGCAAAACCTTTGCTGGTGGCATCGCAGGCTTTACGGATTGCTTCCACTTCAAGGTCAGATTTCACCATGCGCAAGTCCCACATTACCACACCGACATCCACAAACCTTGAACCATCAAGTCCAGATTTCAATTTTTCAAAATCGTCTTGAGACATACCAACCCGCTGTCCATAGCCCAACTCAAGACCAATCGTGCCGCCCTTTATACCGATGTCTTCACAAGCTGCGACCAGCCCAGTAACTGGATCAGGTGCGGCATCCTTTTGTTTCCAGCCACCCCATGGACGGACTTCATCAATCCATGAAGTGTGTCTCGAAACATCGATAATGTTTTCGGAGATAACGCTAATGACCGGTTTGTTATCCGCTTGCGGCACAATGATCCCTGTCAAACGGTGTTTTGAGTTCCATGCTGTAGTGCGCAGACCAGAGAAATAGAGCGCATTTTCTTTTGCTGTGAGAATCAGTGCATCAATTCCATGTTCACCCATTTTCTCTCTCGCTCTCTCAACACGCGATAGATATTCTTCAGTTGGGAACATAGCAAATTGTGGTTGGCGAAAACTCATTTATTTCTCCATATGAACTATTTTACGAAATCTTAAATTAATAAATGCTTACCAGAATTAATACTCCTACTTCATAGGATGTACCGTAAAGGAATCAATCATATACTTGTCAACTTTATTCCGATCGAGATCCCCACCCAACCCAGGTCCTTGAGGTACGAGCAGTGCACCATCTTCAAATCCAATGGGCTCTGTGCCCAAGTCCTCTTCTAACAAAAAGAAACCTCCCAGCTCGCAACCCCACGAGATATTCGGTGAGGAGGCTGCCAAATGGAGCCCTGCCCGGCCACTGATGGCGCCATCCAAAGCCCCCCCAACATAACAACCAATCCCTGCAGGTTCGGCGACAATTGACATCTTTTTCGCATTAATCAGCCCACCTGGCGCAACAATGTATATGCTGATCAGATCAACCGCTCTCTTTTTGGCCAGGTTGAGAACGTCCATGGGAGAATTTGCACTCTCATCAGCCATGATATACGTATTGGTAGCTCGCCGAACTTCTGCCAATCCATCTATATCCCAAGCTTTCACAGGTTGCTCCATAAACTCGATATTGAATTCCTCTAGAGCTTTAGTAACTCGAATCGCTGTCGGCACATCCCAGGCTTGATTTGCATCTGCACGCAGCCTCATATCGTCACCTACTGCCTGGCGCACATGTTTAAACCGTTCAATATCCTGCCGAAAATCTTCGTGTCCAGTTTTGAGCTTCAAGATACTCAGTCCACGCTCTACCATTAATTGTGCTTCTTCAACGGCAGCTTTGTGGTCAGTGATTGGAAGTGATGAGCTAAGTGCTACACGATCACGGAACATACCACCTATAAGGTTGTAAACGGGTGTGTTGAGCGCCTTGCCAAGGATGTCATACAAAGCCAGATTTAAAACACTCTTGGCTCTTGGATTCCATGGAATGGCTTTTTCAAGATCTGCCTGGCGAGCTTCAATTTGGAATGGATCTTTACCCAAGACAGCTGGCAGCAGCCGCTCGCGCAACTGGAGGGCGACTGAGCTTTGTGATTCGCCCTTACCAGAAAAGCCTGCCATATGTGCTGTCTCACCCAGTCCATACAATCCTTCATCTGTGTACAACCATAGATGTACACTGTTTTGGTAGCGCGTTGTTGCAAAGGACATCCTGTGAGGACGTTTTGTAGGAACTTTGGTTAGGACAACCTCGGCATGACTGATTTTCACTATTGGCTCCCATTATCAAACAAACATATCTGGGTGGTGATATTTATAAACCTAATCGTTAACTCCCATAAACTTAATTCGGTCGTTCTCCGGTTTCCAAATAGTGCAATAATTGATCTAATTTCATTCCAGCTATTCCTAAACGCTCAACAGTGCGGCCCTGAGCCCAAAAATCCGTCTCTTCGACAACAGATAGGATGTTGGTGATACTGTCACAAACTGGAGTTGGCACTCCTAACAATCGCCCTAATGAAGCATAAAGCACCAATCCATACGGCACATCCTCATAAATATAGCGATTCCATATTCGATCACGTAGACCAAATGGTTCCCCCTTTTGTCGATACACATGAGGTCCGACACCTGTCTCGCGATAGAAGTCATCGATCGAGACGACCTCCAACCCTAAGGCAGTTTGTAAGGCCATTTTCTCCGTATCGACAGCATCCATACAACGCAATACACCATCAGTCATGCCATCATTCATGATTGAAAGGTATCCATCGGCACGCTCCACGGCTGCATAATTTAGCAGCATCGGAGCGGGGTGGATCAGAAAATTGGGATTGTTGATACCTACATCCAGAACGTTTGGTTTAGGAAGCAGTGAAAACATATTCTTCAATGCAGTAACCATCTTCTCAGTGTTTCGCCCAGGAAATGCTGCTGCGCGCATTCGTTTAGGTTTGTCATCGGATGATAGGCGGATGCGCACACGTGCTTCTCCTACCATTCGAGCCGAATAAGGCACTACCACAGTTTCGCCTAATATGATCTCATCCCAGTTATATCCAGCCTCTTGGAGCAGACCAGCCATCTCGAGTGAACCGGCACTGCCTGTCATTAGAACAACCAATTGTCCTGGGTGAAGATACGGCAAGCAAGCTTCAAACACAGTTCGCTGACCATAGCCTGGGACAGCAATACAAATCAACTGGGCATTTTGCATTGCTACCTCGATATCTGATGTGATCACTGGGATATGGACAAACTCTTCGCCCAAGTCCCCCTCTATCTCAACTCCACCGAGTTCTTTTAGGTTATTTATTGAAGCTGCAAATTGCGGTAAGCTAAAAAGCGTGGCATGAAATCCTAAACGCGTCAAACCGGCCGCGGCCGCGATACCGCCCGGACCCCCTCCCATAATGACAATCCGTTCTATTTCATTCACGCGCCCTCCCCTCATGATGATACTGGATTAATGAATCATTGGTTCATTGGTTCTACCAGTTGCCCAATTGTACCATATCAATCGGAGAGTGGAAATTAATATTTGTGCGATGTCCAGGACATACTATACACATTATGGGGTATGGGTATGAGAAGTTTGAAGAGCGACTGATTCGAAGTTGGCTGACCCCCATATACAGTGTCCACTGAGTCCATAATTTCCAATATTTAGGTGTTGTACTGTCCATTTTTTCCATAACTTCCAGTCTTTCCAGGCTATTTGCAGCAAATGAAATCTTGGAAAGGTGACCTAGCGCATAAAAATTCGTCTAAGATATAGTTCTGCTCTTTTTGAGAATTATCACGGTACTTAGTTTAACCATTCTTTTGGAAAAGACGTCCATTTCTTACCGCGTACTTTTCTCAAACAAGCTCCGCCAACAACTAAAAGTCAATCGCATTGAAATGGGTAAGATGAATGATAAGCAGCGCGCAGCTCATTCTCAATCAGTACAGAATCGGGATCCTTCAAGAAGAGGGGGGATGGGGATAGTATTTCGTGGCACCGGCACTCAGATCGGTCATCCAATCGCATTTAAGCAGCTCAGACCAGAACTGGCGGTCAAAAATCCTGATCTGGTGCCGCGCTTTACCCGCCCACACCGCCTTGGGATCATCCCTCGCCATCATCGTGCGACCCCGCCAGGTGTGGTATAACCACACTTATCACCCGCGGCTTGTCCTGAGCCAGGCGAAGGGTTTACTCTTTGACCATGTGTCGAAGGGTTTACTCTTTGACCGTAGAGCCTGTCCCGCACCTTGTGCTGAATCGAAGAATCCACGCTCCGCAGCGCATGCGCCAGGCGTGCCTTTTCGGGGTTCTCGAACCAAATATGACCGAGACCGTATTGAGTGTCCTGCTCGCCGCATTGGCTCTGCAGCTCAAGCTCAAACGTCTGCATGACCTGGGATTAATAACCATGCTCGCCGGGAATTAATAGGTCTTGATCGCCGCAATCCAGCCAGGGCCAGTTGATCTATTCCCTTAATTCAGGCCCTGGTTCCCCTGATTCATTATCGCATTTCTAGTCACCGGACAATTTTCAAAAATAGCGAATGGAAGCTCTCAGAGCGGAATGACCTGCACTGAGCGAAGACGAAGCGAGTGCAGTCGAAGAGCACTTCCGTGAGCGTCCTTCGCCCATCATTTCATTCAGGATTCAACTTCGTAAACTCCGCTCAGGATGCTCACTACAGCCTTTTCTACCAATGTTTCCGCTGGCCAGATCGCATCTTTCCAGTAGCCAGTAGAGGATCGCTTCTTAACAGACCCATCCCTGTGCTCAATCCTCTCCCCATCAACTGCACCTCCAGCACCCTGAGCGAAGTCGAAGGGTTTACTCTTTGACCGGAGGTCGAAGGGTCCCTCGCTCCCCAGCTCCCCTCCTCCCCCTCTCCTTCGTCCTGAGCGGAGCGCAGCGAAGTTGCATCCCGTGCGAAGCAAAGCCTGTCCCGCACTCCTTGCGGGAGGGCGAAGGGTCCACCTCACTCACCCATCCCATTATAGCCATCCCTCTTCCAAAACTTTCTCTATTTCCTTGTCCACTGCCTCATCCCACTCCGCCTTGGCTGCCGCTTCTGCCGCCTCCTTGCTTTCATCCATATACTTCAGCACCTTCCCCACCCGTACCGCTGCGGTACTTCCCGCTTCTAACAGCTCCAGCGCCTCCTTTATTGTCTCCGCCTCTCCAGACAAGCTGGCTGCTCGCCTCACCACCACCCGCCATCTTAC
>SDBU01002515.1_pt1 | contig 24281 bp, 25 predicted proteins | sample 2277071 | NCBI WGS metagenome assembly SDBU01 (sample SAMN10397929, study PRJNA504765) | marine sediment metagenome | isolation source: marine sediment core GS08_GC12, 126 cmbsf | place: Arctic Ocean: Gakkel Ridge, Loki's castle | collected 2008
TACCCATTTCAAATTTTTCCATTGATTCTTCCAATGGTATATCTTCAGTTTCCAGGTCCTTAACGATTTCCTCCAATTTTGCCAAAGATTCCTCAAAGCTCATTTTTTCTATTTTCATCTTTTGATCCCGGTCCTATCTTCTTATAAATCTTATTAATTATTTTTACAGCCAGTATTCCATCAGCCAGTAGCACCCTGACAGCCTGGCCGATCTCCAGGCCGTCCAGGCTCTTAATAGCTTTATCTTTCCTATCTTCGTATACTATAGCATATCCCCTATTAAGTATGCCAACGGGGTTCCTGCCGGACAGGCTCTTAAGGAGCAGCCTGGTACCGGTCTCTTTGCCAGAGAGAATATTCTTCATATTTGACTGCAGCATCACATTCAAATTCTTAATGACCATCTTGCAGGTATCTATCCGTTTAAGCAGGTCTTTTTTGTCAAAGTACTGGCAATATCTTGAAAGGCCGGTTCTTTTATATCTTAAAACTTTTTCTGCATTTTGGCCAAACTTGATCCTGGTATCATCCAGGTCCTGGGCAAACCTGTTTATAAGCGTTTCAGGTTTCCTGAAAAACCTTCTTTCAGCCAGATGATGAAAGTCCTTCCTGCCTGACTCGATCTTTGAATTTAATGACCGGGAAATACTTCTATTTTTTTCCCTCAGGTCCTGGGTGATCTCCTCCCTGTCCGGGACCACTATCTCGCCCGCTACAGAAGGAGTAGCAGCTCTCTTATCAGCTACAAGATCAGAAATCGTATAATCAGTCTCATGGCCCACTGCTGACACCACCGGCGCGGGACAGTGAAATATCTTATCTGCAAGCTCTTCAGTATTAAAGGCCCAGAGATCTTCCAATGAGCCTCCTCCCCTGGCCAGGATTATTACATCTACTCCAAATTCATTTAAATCATCTAAAGCCTCGCATATTTCAATGCTGGAGGTAATGCCCCCAACATTTACATTTCTCACGATTAAATGGAAATTCTTAAATCTCCTCCTGAGCACAGAGACGATATCCTTAAGTACTGCTCCCCCAATAGATGTCACCACTCCGATCTTTTCTGGAAGCATGGGTATCTTTTTTTTATTTATCTTCTCAAAATAATGTTTTTTTTCTAATTTTTTCTTTAATTGCTCAAAAGCCAGGATAAGAGAGCCCCTGCCTACCGGCCTGGCCTCAAGAGCGATCAACTGGTACTCGCCTCTTTTTTCATAAACCGACACATAGCCATTTATTAAAATATGGAGGCCTTCCTCTATATTAAAAAGGAGATTTTTATTATTTTGGTGGAACATTACTACCCTGATCTTGGAATATTCATCCTTGAGGTCAAAGTACATATGCTTCTGGTTGTGGAAATAGTAATTGCTTACTTCACCTTCAAGCCAGATATTGGAAAAACCTGACTCAAGGTTCATCCTTATTTCAGAATTAAGCCTGCTTACTGTATAGGCTCCGGATTTTATTGCTTGTTCATGATCCATTTATATCCTACTGGAGGTTCCAGTACGTAATCATGACCTGGGTTCTGTTTTCACCCAGGTTTTTTATTAGGACATCTACTATTTTATCTTTATCTTTACTGGAATATGTAAATTTTGAGACCAGTATATATTCATCTTCAGGGTCGGTCCCCTCTTCGCCTGCTGCTTTAATGCTTTTTTCAAAAAAAAGATCCCTGCTCCAAATCGATTGGACCCTTTTATTCATGTAAAAATCCTCGACCATGAAAAAATCATCCTCTGCTTCCAGTAATAAAAAGATCATTTCTTTATTTTCTTCAATAAATTTAGCATCCAGCACTTCGGAATCCGGATAATAAAAACTATTGAACATCTCCATGAAATCATCACTTTTAAAAAGTGATTCAATTTCATCTTCGACTATATCTTCTTCCGGACTTTCTTCTGCAGCATTGTCCACAGATGTTTGCGGAGGATCTTCAACTGGTGGGTCCACTCCAAAATCAAAACAGGAACTGGCAAGCAGGGTTATAGAAACTAAAAAACCAGTAAGAAAGATAAATAATTTTTTGGTCAGTCTCATGGTCCCGATCATAAAAACCTATAATTTATAAATACTCAAGCCCGTATATTAAATATCCGCGGCTACATACATCTTAATAATAAATCTTAAACTTAAAACATGCAACAATATCATTACGGGGTGGGGCCATCAATAAGATCATTGCAGACAATTATAATATTATAAATATTATTTGAAAATAGTTTTTTATATTCCGTAAGCTTTGGTCAATGTAAATCTTTTTTAGGATCTTTCGTGGCCGGGGTCTTTTCTTTTTTATCGGTATCTCTGGATTCTGTCTTTTTTTCTTTAACTTTATTATCGCCGGCCTGGGAACTTTTATTAACTGTGCCTGGTGTATTTGAATTAGATTTATAATCAGTAGTATAAAAACCTGAACCCTTAAAGATTATTCCAACAGGTGAGAACAATCTCTGGGAATCAGAGTCGCAATAAATGCACTTTATATTGCCGTTCCCACTCACTTTTAGCATCTTATCAAATGTTTTTCTGCAGCTTTTACACTTATAGCTGTAAATAGGCATATATTTATTACCTCCAGGCTTTAAATCAAGTAGAAAATATATATCAATTACCACGTTTAGTCAAATATTTTGCTTGCCCTTCCAGGTATTTTTGTAAAATATTTTTTAAATCCATAGTAAATATCAGGAATTATTTTTATAATAGCTACAGATTCTTTGAAAAACTGGCCACCTGATCTCTATGAGCAAAAGAAATATTATAATACTGGTAGTCTGTACCGTAATTCTGGTAATAGCTTCTATCACCACGATACGGAAAGAGCCGGTTATCAGCGGAGCCTTCCTGAGTTCAAATAAAGACCCTGCCCAGGATGAAATAAAAGCTGAAGATGATTATTATTATTTTAAAGATCCGGAAATGGATATTTATTTGATCCTGTCTGTAAAGAACCTTAATACCAGTGACCAGATCAAGATCAAATGGAAGACTGTAGAAAACGGGAATGAAGAAATCATACAGGAAAGTACTGTTTATCCGGATCAAGATGGATCCGGGGCAATAGTTCTGTCTCTTGTAAAAAGAAATGAAAGCTATTCTCCGGGCATATATAGGGTAGACATTTTTTTAAACAATGCCCGGCAATTTTCAAAACAGTTCCTGCTATCTGATGGGTAGCGCCCCGCTCTCCTAGTTTATCCTGGTATATTGGGTCCCCACTTCTTCAAACTCTTTTTTTACTCTCTGAAAAATAAGTTCCAATACTACATTTACTGTATCATCCAGATTATAATTCTGTATGATATTTATTTTGTGCTTGTTTGCCAATTCCTCTATATATCCCTGGATCATGATTATTTTATCCAGGTGCTCTATATACCTCTTCATGGGCCTTGACCCCTGGGTCTCTATGGTCCTTTTGGTAAAATGTCCCTTATGGATATCAGGATCAGGGACAGATATCACTATTTGCTGTACTATTGCCCCTGCTGAATATTCTTCTAGATCTAAATACCCTGGAACTACATGGGCACCTTCTATTACAATATCAGATTTTTCCTCGACACTCCTCTTTATTATTGCTTCAATTCCCACATTTACTGCCAGTACCTGTTCCCTGAAGCCCAGGATGACTGGCTCCACTCCTGAAGGAGGAAGAGTCATATTCATATAGGCATTATATGATGAGCCCCTGAGCGGCCTGATCAATTTCTCGGATACTGAAGCTCTCATGACCTCCCTTATTGCATCAGTGGAGGCTACCCGGGTAATATTCAGCCTATTGGCTATAAGAGTAGCTATGGTTGATTTACCGACTCCAGTGGCACCGCCTATCAGGATAATAGTCGGTTTTTTAAGCTTGCCTATTGACTGCCACAAAAGATATCTTTCTGCATATTCCAGGCTGATCTCCTCTTTTATAAACCTGAACGCAAGGGACCTCAGTTCGTCAAGGGATATTGTAGATATCTTGTTTTTCTGGAAATATTTCTGTATATCAAGGGCAATATTATGAGCAGTGACAATATCTAATCCGGTCACAGAAATCGAGGAAGCAAGTATGCCTTTAGAAAAAGGCAGCCCTCTTTTTTCATCGGCAATGACCACCAGCCCGGAATTGATTTCTTCTTCAGCTCTAGCGTTCATCTTTAACTTTCTCCTTTGCCAGTAACTTTAATAATTCTTCCTTAAAGATCTCCTCGTCTCCGATAATATGCGGGATATTATTCAGGTATATGACATTTTTATTATGTCTGGTGCCGTAGTCGGTCAGAACATCGACTGCTGCAGCTTTTAGCTCCGTTAGTATTGTGTCATATCCATCTGCTGCTTCCAGGTCCTGGTATAACTTTTCCCTGTTTGAAAGATTAAAGCTTATTTTAATGACCTTACAATTATGATGCTTTTGCAGATGATCCACTATCTTTGGCCCGATGGACTCCAGTGAGGTAAGGGCCACAAATACTCTCCTGCCGCTAATGTCCGAGAGGGGTTCCGGCCTGAATATTGTCTTTATGATCCTGGCCTTGCTATTAAACCTGGCAATATTTGCAGTAAGAAAGTCTATTTTATTACTGTCAGCAAGCGGTTCTTCACACATTGTAAGTATGATCAGATCAGCCATCATGATCCTGTAAATACCAAGGTATCCTACAATAGCATCCCAGTTTTGGAAGGCCCCTATAATACATATGTTTTTGTCAGTTTTTACATCCGGGATCGACGCGCCGCTCCCTTCTACAATGATCAGGTCGGGATCTATTTCTTCTGCCAGCTTTATGCCTTCTTCTATGTTTGACATAAAGATCTTTCCTCCCAGGCCGCCCCCGCATCTCCTGCAGCCGACAGTGGGGATCTTGCTGGTAAGCGCATCTTCAATATAGTCAGAACTCGCATGGAATCCTTCATTACTTAATTCCAGGAGATATCCCGGTGTGATCTCTATTTCATCACCTTTTATCAGTCTGGGTTCTCTCGGTCCTCCCCTGCCCATTGCAACTATGCATACCTTTATCTTTTCTGCTGTAAAAAACTTGGACACATAAGAGCTCATAGTCGTCTTTCCGATCCTTTTGCCAGTACCCACTATTGATATAGTCGGCTTTTTGCTTAAAATATTCCTGGGCTCTAATGAAAATAAAAAATCAGGCCCCATATAACTGCATCCATGGGCAAAACAAAAAGAGGCTATTTTCATCCGTATGATATAGTTGACCACTGGCTCGTCACTCAGGTCATATACTATATCCGGCATAAAGTGTTTCAGCGCCCGGTTAAAGTCACTGTCCAGGTCCCCTATCACATAAACATCTTCATTAAAATATTCTTTAAGGTTTCCTATCGTCAGTTTTTCAGTTCCACCTAAAAAAATTATTCCCTTAAATGTCCCCGGAAAAATTTTTTTCAGATTGTTTACTGCATCATAGGTAACCTGGGGATAATGTTCACCGTCGATTAAGGCGATTATACTTTTATTTTTATTATTTTTTTTCAGTAATAAATTTTCCACTGAGCTTACTCTTATTATCCTTGATCTCAACTCCAAGAATTTTTTCGATCTTGTCAAAAGGATATCTTCTAAAAATATCTATCTCTTTTTCCCTTACATATATAATATTATAACTTGGCTCGATCCTCCCCCTGAGCCTTAAGCACGAGACCGTACCTGCGGTGACTACGAGCAGGTCCTCGACTCTCCACAGATAAGGGACATGTTTATGCCCGCACAGTACAAGATCCACTCCTGCATCGACCAATGTTTCCAGGACATCACCTGCATCATTTACGATATTTCTCTCCCTCCCTGTATTGGGGACAGGGATCAGGTGGTGGTGCATGGCAAAAATGTTGAAAGTGCTATCATCGCTTTTTTTAAACTCATCCCTTATCCAGGGGTAGTGTTCCCTTCCGATCTGGCCGTTATCCAGGTCGGGTTCGCTGGAATCAGCTGCGACGATGGATATCCCTCCATCTTTTAAGGTCGTATACCTTTTCCCAAAGATCTCCTCAAAATGCAGGTACCCTACATTCCTTGAATCATGGTTTCCCAGGATTGTTATCTGGTTTTTACATTTGATAGGTGACAGGTAATTCTTAACCGTATCGTACTCTCTCCTGAAACCATAAGCGGTCAGGTCCCCGGTTATTATTACAATATCCGGGTCGATTTCATTTATTTCATCAACGGCCCTGGTCAAAAGGCTGGGCACAAAATATTTTTCACCGACATGTATATCCGATATCTGTACTATAACCTTTTCTTTTTTATTACCGGCCATTACAGTTCCCTTCCAAAATATAAAATATCACAATCACTTCTTATCTTTATACAGGTTTAACTTCCCTGAAATATCGCTATATTTTTTTTCCCCTCTCATGACCTTACAGCACAGATTAAAAAATTTGTCATTATTTTTAATTAATTTATAAAAAAATAAAGGATAGGAAAAAAATACTCTGGAAAAAAACAAAGAGATCTTTATGTCTTTGAAAACATCGACATTAATCTTATCTCTATAATCTTCAAAATAATAATTAGAGCTTCTTAGTGACTTAATTATACTTTCAGACGCAATAATAGAACTTTTAAAACTATTATACAACCCCTCACCGGTAAATCCATCCCCCAGGCATGCTGCATCACCCACAGTCAATACCCTGTATCCATTGAGGGGGGTATCGTCTTCACGTACCGGGATAGATTGAGCCAATAACCGGTAGTCCTGATTTTCACCTTCCAGTATACTATCCGCCAGATACTTCCTTAAATACTTCCGCATGGACACAGCAGTACTGACCGGTCCCCCTATACCGCATGACAGTACTTCTTTTTTAGGAAAAACCCATAAGTAGCCTTTTTTGGTTCCTCCATAATCCAGGCCGACACAATCATCGTACCGGCTATTCTTCTGCACATTAAACCTGGCTTCAACCTCATATCCTAAAATTTTTTTATAATTTTTGTCACTTACGACTTTTCTGTGTACCAGTCCCCTTATTCCATCGGCACCTACAAGGATCTTTGAAAAATACCTGCCTTTACCGGTCTCTACACAGACTTCGCTGTCATTTATATCATATGCCTTTACTTCTTCCCCGAATCTCAGTTCACATCCGCTGCTCGCGGCTTTTTCTGCCATAAACATGTCAAATTTTCTCCGGTCAACAGTATACATTATTGGATCATCATATTTTTTTACAAAAGGATCCCTGGCTTTTAAAGAAAATAGGATACCATATATAGTTTTTTCAAATACTTCCCCGACCTTGAACGGCAGCATTGCCAGGGTCCTATGCTGGATACCGCCGGCGCAGATCTTATAACGCGGAAACTTCTTTTTTTCAATTATCAAAGTATTCAAGCCGCTGGAAGATAGTAAAAACCCTAACAGGCTTCCGGATGGGCCCGCACCTGAGATTATAATGTCATATTTGTTTTTCATTTTAAATAATTTTATAAAAACAAAAAGCAAAGCACAATATATATATAATATATTGTGCTTTGCTTTTAATAAATAACCGTCAATTATTATATTACGGGATATTAAAACAGGGCCGGCTAAATATATGCTTCCTCTGTTTCTTTATTAAAGAGGTGAAGGGACTCAATATCCACATACAGCTTTGCCCTGTCCCCACTTTTGAACCTGGACCTGGGATTGACCCTGGCAGTTATCAGGACTCCATCAATATCAACATATACATAGATCTCGGCCCCCATGGGCTCAGTGACTTCCACAGATGCTGTAATCACATTAGAATCACTTACGTTTCTTGAAAATTCCACATCCTCAAGATCTTCAGGCCTGATCCCTAAAACAATATCTTTTCCTACCAGGCCATTATCCTTTATTATCTTTTTTATTTTATCTGGAGTAGCCAGATCGAAATGTTTGTTTTTAAGGGTCAGCTTATCTGTGACTCTAACATCCAGGAAGTTCATTGCAGGAGAACCGATAAAACCGGCCACAAACATATTTTTGGGATGATCATATACATTCTGCGGTTCTCCGGTCTGCTGTACAATACCATCCTTCATTATGATTATCTTGCTTGCCATTGTCATGGCTTCAGTCTGGTCATGGGTCACATAGATTATGGTAGCTTTCAGCCTCTGGTGCAGTTTGGCGATCTCGGCCCTCATCTGCACCCGGAGCTTTGCATCGAGGTTAGAAAGGGGCTCATCCATGAGGAACACTTTGGGATCTCTTACGATGGCCCTGCCCAGGGCTACCCTCTGCCTCTGCCCACCGGACAGTTGTTTGGGTTTTCTTTTCAAAAGGTCCTCGATCTTCAATATCCTTGCAGCATCATGGACTCTTTTTTCGACCTCAGGTTTTGGGGTCCTTCTAAGCTTTAGCCCAAAGGCCATATTATCATAGACATTCATATGGGGATACAGGGCATAGTTCTGGAACACCATAGCAATATCCCTGTCCTTTGGAGGGACATCGTTGACTAATCTGTCTCCGATATATATTTCTCCTTTGGTCGCCTCCTCGAGCCCTGCGATCATCCGCAGGGTAGTGGTCTTGCCGCATCCAGACGGCCCTACCAGCACAACAAATTCCTTATCTTCAATAACATTATTCATATTGTCGACAGCGACAATATCCTCAAATTTTTTTGAGAGGTCCTTTAATAAAACCTTTGCCATTTCAAACCCTCTTGCTTTATTGATTGAAATAAATAAGACTCTTATAAACCAAAATAAACTTACTTTCTGTAAGATTTTATATAATTCATCCCGTATTGGTCCCTTCCTGCAAGAAAATCTGCTGCTTTTACAGCTTTAAATATGCCCTTTATTAAGGGATCGGCAATCGGTGCGCACAGGCCATTTATTATGCCCATGGTAAGAAAATGTATATTTAAAAGATCACGGTCCGGCATTCCAAAACTGATATTGGAATAACCTCCTGTAATGGAAGTCCCAAACTCCCGTGCTACCCTGTTCTGGGTCTCAAGAGTGATCTTTGCAGAATCTGAATTTGTAGAATTAGGCATGACCAGGCAATCAAATACCAGGTCTTCTCTTTTGATCCCCAGGGACTCGGCCCTCTCCAGTATTTTCTCTGCAATCTCAAATCTTTTTTGTGCATTGTCTGGGATCCCATCCTCATCCATTGTAAGGCAGACCACCGCACTTCCACTTTCCCTGACCAATGGCAGCACTTCCTCCAGGGATTTTTCTTCACCATTCACAGAATTTATCAGCGCTTTGTGGGGATACACTTCCAGTGCGGCTTTAATTGCTGCAGGATTTGCTGAATCAATGCAGATCGGCTGGTCGCTTGCCTCCATTACTACTTTTACTGCCCTGGGAAGCATTTCCACTTCATCTACTTCAACAGCACCCACATTGACGTCGATTATGCCTGCTCCCGCTTCGGTCTGTTTTACGGCATCCTCTCTTACAATATCAAGCTTTCCTTTTTTCAGTTCTTCTGCAAGAGCTTTTCTTCCGGTGGGATTGATCCTTTCTCCAATTATTACCGTGGGAAGACCTTGCCCAAATTTGACTTCGGTCCCATTTCCTGTAACCACTGTTTCCATTGATGCTGTCCTTCCTATTTTCTGGTATTTTTTAATATTTTTATAAAAGTGCTAAGAAATTTATCATTGACTTCAGGTAAAGCAATAGTCACCCTTATATTGCCGGGCACGCCAAGATTTTTACCCGCTCTCACAATGAATCCTTCCTTCAACAGGTTCTCGACAATACCAGACTCGTTTTCCCCGGCCTCTATTAAGATAAAATTTGAATAGGACCTGATAAATCCAATATTATTCTTTTCAAGGACGCTGTAAAATTTTTCTTTTTCCCTGATTGTCTTTTCCCTTATTTCATCTGCATACGACCTGTTCTCAAGAGCTGCCACTGCTGCTTTCTGGGCAATTGAATTTGTATTAAAGGGGAGCCTCACCTTGTTCAAGGCTGTTATAATGGCTTTATCTGCAATACCATAACCGATCCTGAGCCCGGCCAGTCCAAAAATTTTTGAGAATGTCCTTAAGATCATCAGATTATCACTTTTAGAGACTATCTCCTCTGTTTTTATCCGCTCTTTTTCAGGGACATATTCATAGTAAGCCTCATCTACCACAAGCAGCACATCTTTTCTTAGATTCTCCTTAACATATTCAAATTCATCCTTATTTATATTTGTCCCGGTAGGGTTGTGGGGATTAGTCAGGAACAGTATCCTTGTCTTTTCATCAATTGCGCCTACAAGCTTCCTGGTATCCTGCCTGTAATCTGACAGGGGCACTTTTATTGCTGTTCCCCCGCACTTTAAGGCTGCTTTTTCATAAATAAGAAAAGTCGGGTCAGCTATCACAACATTTTCACCTGGCCCTATAAAACTGTCACAGGCCATTTCGATCACTTGATCTGTTCCGCTGCCGATAATGATCATATCGGCCGGGATATCATATGCCCGGCTGATCTTTTGCCTGATCTCCCTGCAATCACTGTCCGGGTAATAATTTATATTACCAAGGTATTTTTTTATTTCCTCTATTATCCCGGGATGCGGGCCGTACAGGTTTTCATTTGACGCCATCTTGTGCACTGTTTCCAGGCCGTACTCTTCCATTATCTCTTCAATGGTCCTACCGGCAATGTACTCCGGAAGGCCCGAGACCCACTGCTTGATCTTTATGCTCATCGTCCCATCCTATCCTTTAAATACAATCATAGATCATCTATCAAACCTGATCTTTACAGAATCCTGGTGTGCGTATAATCCCTCAAATCCTGCAAGATTTTCGATATGTTCCCTTTCCTTTTTTAAGGCTTCTTTACTATAAGATACGGTGCTGCTCCTCTTGATAAAATCGTATACTCCAAGCGGGGAATCGAACCTGGCGTTTCCTCCGGTCGGGATAACGTGATTGGTCCCTCCTGTATAATCACCTGCAGCTACAGGAGAATACGGGCCCAAAAATATTGCTCCGGCATTTTTAATTTTGCCCATTACCTCTTTAGTATTCTTTGTCATTATCTCCAGATGCTCGGGAGCTATTGCATTGCATATATCTATTAGCAGCCTCATATCCCTGCTGTAGATCAACCTGCAGTTATTTTTTAAAGACTGGAGCAATGCATCCAGGGCTATTTTATCTTTATGCTCACTGGCCAGTTTTTTATACTGCCTGCACATCTCTTCTTTTACTTTTTTGGCCGTTCCCGGATCACTTGTTAAAAGTATGCTTCTTGAATCAGGATCATGTTCTGATTGGGCAAGAAGGTCCGAAGCAATAAATGCCGGGTCCGCACTGCTATCCGCCAGGACAGTCACATCGCTCGGGCCCGCAAGACTGTCGATCCCAACTGTTCCAAATACCTGTTTTTTGGCCCTGGTGACATAAATATTGCCGGGTCCCACTATTTTATCAACTTTCTTTATGCTGGATGTTCCAAATGCCATAAGCCCTATTGCCTGGGCTCCGCCTATCTTGTAGACCTGGTCTATTTTTAACCAGCGGCCCAGATAAAGAAATATATCATTTAGTGACCCGCCGGGTCCCGGAGGGGTACAGATAATGATCTCTTTTACTCCTGCGGCCCTTGCAGGTATGACCGTCATTAAAACTGAAGAGGGATAGATATGCCTTCCTCCCGGGATATATATTCCAATTCTTTCAATAGGGGATACATGCTGCCCGATTTCTTTACCCCTGGCCGGTTTTATTTTCCATGATCTTGCTATCTTTTTAAACTGCTCCCCGTGAAACTCCTCGATCTGCCTGCGGCCCGCTTTAAGAGCCTGCACCAGCCCGGGGCAGTTTTTTTTTACCTTTGCATATGCTTTTTCTTTTTCATCTTCTGATATTGTGATATCTTTTATATTTTTTGCTTCAAGACCATCAAATTTTTTTACCATCCTCAAAACAGCCGGGTCCCCTTTTAACCTTATATCCTTTAAGATCGCTTCGACCTCTTTATCGACGACGGAAGGGGCTTCCCGGTCCTTTTCCAGCCAGGACTGTATATCTTTAAGGCTTGATACTTTTTTAATGTTTAAAAAACCAGGACCCATAAAACCACAATTTTTTGATACTTTTAAAAATTTTTATTAATATTATTTAAAATAATAGAAACAAAACTAATATTATAAGAGAAATGGTTGATTATTCAACTTTAAAACCAAAAATATTGATGCATGCATGCTGTGCCACATGTGCCCTTGATCCTTATTTCCAGTTAAGCGAAAAACTGGATATAACATTTTTTTATTATAATCCCAATATCCACCCTGAAGATGAATACAGGAGGAGGCTCACAGATCTAGAAACAGTCTCCGGCAAGTTTTCTATTCCAGTTAAGACCGGAAGTTATGAACAAAAAAAATGGCTCCAGCTGACCCGTAAATATAAGCAGGAGCCTGAAGGCGGAGAAAGATGCCGGATCTGTTTCAGGATGCGTCTTGAAAAATGTGCCGAAACTGCTGAAAGAAAAGGTTTTGAGCTGTTTGGGACCACACTGACCATAAGCCCTCATAAAGACCACGAGTTAATAAACTCTATCGGCCTCTCCGTCGCAAAACATAAAAAAATCGACTTTTTTGCTGCAGACCTGAAAAAAAAAGATGGGTTTAAAAGGACAATGGAGTTAAGCACATCGCTCGGCCTGTACCGGCAAAATTATTGTGGATGCACTTATAGCAGGCCTCCTGGAGACTGACCTGCAGTATATCTGTCCCCGGCCTATTTTTCATCCTCTTCCATCTATTCCAATTCCTTTTTCACCCTGAATCTCTTCGCAACATAGTTGGCAATGATCACAGCTATTACCAGGGTCAGCAGATTGATGATATAAACTACTTTTACAGGTCCCAGAAAGGCACTGTCCAGCCGGAAGTACTCAATGAAGGTCCTGTAGATAGCATATATTCCCAGGTACATGGACAGGATTATTCCATACGGCAGCTTTCCAGGCTTCTTCCTGTAAAACCAGTGCATAAAAATAAGAAGTCCAAATAAAAGAAAATTGGCTATTGACTCATATAAAAATGTTGGATGAAAGTATTCATAACTTACATAATTAAGAGGCCTGTTCGCCTGATCGATATAGATCCCCCACGGCAGGTCAGTCGGCCTTCCAAAAGCCTCCTGGTTAAAGAAGTTTCCCCATCTTCCTATAGCCTGGCCCACCAGCAGGCCCGGTATGACTATATCGGCCCACAGCCAGAAATCCAGTTTCCTTATCCTGCTAAATATGATGAGCGTGATGATCCCTGCCAGCATGGCTCCCTGTATGGCAAGCCCGCCTCTCCTGAAGGCAAAAATAAAGCCGAGGTTCTGGCTGTAATATGACCAGTTTACCAAAACATGAAGCAGCCTTGCCCCGAGTATTGAAAAGATCACCGCAAACGGGGCGAGATTTAATACCTCGTCCGCTTTTTTCCTCCTGAATTTTGCAATAAAATATACCACAACAAAACCTATTATCAGCGATACTGCAGTAATTATTCCATACCACCTGATTTCTAGGTTGAACACACTAAAAGCAATAGGATCTATATTCAAGTCTCCTCCTTAAATAATAATATTATAAACTTTTTACATCTATCCAGCCTTGATTGATATAAATTCTAGCACAAAACCCTTTAAAATTTTATTTAAAAATAAATTTTATTTAAAAATATGATACGGATCCTGCTTCTACTATTTATCCTGCATCTTCAATTGCCTGTGACAATTGGGACCTTGTCATCATGCCCACATTTTTAAACAGGACCGTACCGTCCCGGCCAAGGATGAAGGTGGTAGGAATCGCCCTGACGCCCCAATACCCTCCAATACCGGCATTATCGACAAGAATCGGGTAATTTATCCCGTATTCCTGGACAAATTGCGTCAGTGTCGGCATATCTTCATTTGAGACCCCGATAAACTGGACTCCCTTATCCCTGTAATCATCATATACTTCTATAAAATCCGGTATTTCAGCCTTACAGGGCGGGCACCAGGTGGCCCAGAAATTTAGCACCACGGTTTTCCCTGCAAAATCTGATATTGAGATTTCTTTTCCATCCAGGTCGATCAGGGTAAAATCATTCTCATATCCTGCTGCATCTGGTACGGCCTCCCCGCCGGTTTCTTCATGGGGACCGCCGGATATCCTCTCCCTTATAGTCTCATATAAAATATTGCTGCTGCATCCTGAAAATATTAAAAATGTGCCGATGAAGGCAAATATTAATATCATCTGTAAGGTTTTTTTCATATCACTGCCCTTCTGGCTTAAAGATCTCTTCCCTGCCAAATGTATATACGGCTTCAAGAGCTCTTTTATTTTTTAAGATATCACCTTTCTTATCTATATCATTAAACACAAAATCACGCATATGCTCTACATAAAGTACATCAAAAAATGACCTGACCACTTTTCTAGGGCAATCAAAGATATCCTTATTCCCGGATCCGGCTGTACTTATCATTATCCCCTTCCTCCGCTTCCCGATCACATTTTTTTTATGTTCATATTTCAATACCCAGAATCTCTGGCACCTGTCTATTATAGCTTTTAAATAAGCTGAAACTGTGGTGAAAAAAATGGGAGTCGAAACAGCAATAAAATCTGCATCGATCAATACCTTATAGATCTCTTGCATATCATCAGCAATTATACATTTCCCGGTCCGGGAACAATTGCAGCACTCCCTGCATGGTGATATATCCAGTTTCCCTGTATATATTCTATCAGTTTTTACGATCCTATCCAGTAAATATCCAGCCTCATCTGCTCCCTCAATAAACCTGTCCATCAAGATGCTGGTATTCCCGTCTTTTCTTGGACTGCCGTATATTGCTGCTATCCTGAATCCTCTATCTGGTTCTTTTAGGGTATTTTCCATTCCGGGTCATCTTTTGCCTAAGAATATTTATTCAGTAATTTGGTGATATCCGTATCTGATATTATATGGTCCACCAACGGTTTTCTTTCTATCTGCTTCAAACCATCTTCATAGGCCGGCCTTTCTTCCTGGTAAAATATGCCGGTGGGGATCTTTTCTTTTTCCATCGATTTTTTTATCGCCAGATTTAGATCCTGGTGGTCATATCCCTTAGTATCCTCCAGTGAATATGTGTGTTCCCGGTAAAAGTCATAAGTGTTTTGCTTGTTGAAAGTTATACAGGGCTGGAGAACATCTATAAAAGAAAAACCTTTATGTTTTAATCCCTTCTTTATTATATCACCCAGTTGGTCCGTATTACCGGAAAAGCCCCTTGCTACAAAAGTCGCCCCTGAGACCAGGGCAAGTGAAACAGGGTCCACCGGGATCTCCAGGGTCCCTGTAGGAGTGGACTTGCTCTTAAAACCCTTATCACTGGTCGGGGCAGCCTGGCCGGTAGTCAGCCCGTAGACTTTATTATCATGTAAAATATATGTTATATTGATATTCCTCCTGCAGGTATGTATCATGTGGTTTCCCCCGATCCCTACCCCATCTCCGTCTCCGCCCAGGGCCATCACATTCATTTTATGATTGGCAAGTTTGGCTCCCGTGGCTACAGGTAAAGCTCTCCCGTGCAGCGAATGGAAAGAATAAGTCTTTATAAAATTTGCCCCATTCCCTGAACAGCCAATACCGTAGACCATAAGTATTTCATGGGGTCTCAGGCCTAGCCCCACAAAGGCTTTCTTCAGTGAGTTCCATATACTGTAATTTCCGCACCCGGAGCACCAGGTCGGCCTTTTTTTAGTATTGAAATCACTCGCTTTCAGGTCATATCCTGTTTTTAAAGATCTGCCCTTGTTTTTACTCATTTGACCGCCTTTTTAAAAAACATATTCCCACTATAGGCCCGGATTCATTCTATTTTTTCTACCCCTTTTATGATCTCTTCAGGTAAAAATTGCCTGCCGCTGTATTTTAATATTTTATTTTTCACCCTGTAACCTGTATTCATCATCATCAATTTTGATAATTGCGAGGTCTTATTATTTTCAATAACTACATTCTTGCTGTTTTTACTTATCAAATTTCCTACAAACTCAGAGTCAAATGGATACAGGTATTTGAAATGGATCAAATTTGCTTTCTTTTCTTTCTGGTTCAGTAATTTCATGGCTTCAAGGATCGGTCCCTTACATGACCCCCAGCTCCATAGAGTGATCTCCGCATCAGTGGGGCCGTAAAGGGAAGGAAGCGGGATCTCTGAGACCAGGTCCGTTATTTTTTTAAACCTTTTATCAGTCATCATTTTTCTATTATATGCATCTTCTTCTGAATATCCATACTCATCATGCTCATCACTATTGGCTATATGCATTCCATTTTCAAGGCCCAGTACCACCCTGGGAGATATTCCATCCTCTGTGTTTTTATACCGCAAGAAACCATCCGGTACATCTTTCTTATTATCAATAAGTTTTCCTCTTTCCACGCTTATCCCCTTATAATCAAGTTTGTCCAGGGAAAAATGGCTTTCAGATAAATATTTGTCCAACATGATAATAACCGGGATCTGGTATTTTTCAGCCAGGTTAAAAGCTTCAACTGTGCAGCAGAAACATTCCTGCACGTCACCGGGAGCCATGACCACTCTCAGGAATTCTCCATGTGAGCTGTGTATGGCAAACAGCATATCACCCTGTCCGGTCCACGTGGGAAGGCCGGTTGCCGGGGCAGGCCTCTGGCTGAGGACCAATACTAATGGGGTCTCTGTCATGGCAGCACTCCCAAGCCCTTCATTCATCAGTGAAAATCCTCCCCCTGATGTGGCCGCCATGGCCCTTACACCGGCAAAAGAAGCTCCTATGACCATATTGATCACAGCTATTTCGTCTTCGGCATGCTTGGTCACAATATTGAAGTCATCCTCAACCGAGGCAAAAGAATGAAGTATTGAAGATGAAGGGGTCATGGGATAAGCTGCATAGAACTTGCACCCAGCCCTGACTCCCCCCAGGAATACCGCATCATTTCCAGTTATCAGGATCTTCTTTGAAGGTTTTACTATTTCCAGTTCAAAAGCTTTGATCTTTAATATATCTTTTATAAACCTGTACCCGAGCTCAGATGCCCTGATATTTAAGTCTACAATTTTTTTTGATTTCCTTTTAAAAACATCCCTTATGACACCCTTTAATGCTTCCATATCATAATCCAGCAGAGCCACGGAGGCACCCAGGGCGACATTGTTTATCATTACCTTTGAAGCTTTGATATCTGATACTATTTTTAACAGTGGAACTGGAATATACTTAATATCTTTTCTTGTACCCTCTATTTCTTTAATATCATAGTCTCCACCATCATAGATCACATATCCGCCATAAGTGACCTCATCCTGGTGCATCTCTACAGTCTCTTTATTAAGAGCCACAAGGATATCAATACTGCTGCTTATGGAATAAATTTTGTCTGTGCTCACCCTTGCAGTGAAAGTATTATGCCCGCCCCTGATCAGGGAAGGGTACTCTATATTGTCGACTGCATAATAACCTTTTTTTGAAAAAATCTTTGAAAAAATATTGCCGGTAGAAAGAATCCCGAAACCAGCTTCTCCGCCGATCTTCCAGTTTAAGTTTGAAACCTTCATGGATTAAAAGCAACTAAATAATTTTTTAATACAATATAATGATATTATTCTATTGAATTATTTACAAATGATTTATAAGTTTTTTATTCGCCTGCACTTTGATCTAAAAACATTTCTGACTTTACTTTCTGGCCGGGCTCTATGACCAGAAAATCCTTATCCCAGGCACATTTTATTATTTTATTAAATAACTCCCCGCTTCCTTTGATTTCTTCAAATTCTAAATTCAACTTTCCTGCTTCTTCCTTTGCTATTTTTCTCCACTTTGAAGAGTCATAATTACCAGTATTGACATAAACAAGCCTCCTGTAGTTTTTCAGCATCTCTCCAATGATCCAGTCCCATGTTTCCTGGTCATATTTATCCCTGATATCCTGCCTGACCAGGAAGTCCTCTGCTTCACCGATATAGCCCCGGGTCAAATAAAATGTCCCAGGTACTTTCTTGAACTGTTTTCTGTATTCTTTTGCTGAACCCAGGAAGAGGGCGATGCAGTCATCACATTTGGGTATCACAAGGATCGGCTTTTTTGAGACCAGCCCTTCAATGCTATTTCCGCATAAGCCGTATCCCAGGAGGACCACATCAAAATCTTCTGACCTGTCGATTTCTTCCTGGAGCTTTTCTCTCAGGCTGTCACTATGTTCGTGGAATCTTTTTTCAAAATCAACTACTGTCCAGTTCCCGGGGATCCTATCCTTTAATTCATCAAGTATTACCTCACAGACGATGAATTTGATTTTTTTATTTTTCAGGTCCAATGATCCGCTGCCGCCGTCCATCATGTTTTCCTTTCTTTTATATTATTATCTAGCAGATATTTATAAAATTATCAAATTATGTAGTAAAATAGGATAACTCCGGATAGTATATATCTGGTATTTGTACCGTGTAAAAGATCGATAACCCTGTAGAGGAGGGAGGCCCAATAGTCAGAAGCAAACTGAAAAAAAATATTAAGATCCTTTTTAGCCCTCCTGTTATTTCATGGGCACTGTATGATCTTGCAAATACTTCATATGCAGTAATAATAATCACGATCATATTCCCGGTATATTTTACAGGCATCATAGTCGATCCACAGACCTATGGAGTTAATTTCGGGGACCTGATGTGGGGGATCGCAAGCGGCCTTTCCATGGTAATAACTGCTATTTGCGCTCCGGTCTTTGGGGCCATTGCTGATACCAGGAGATCCAAGAATAAATTCCTGACCTTTCTGACACTGGCATGTATATTTTTTAGTTTCCTGTTTTATTTTCTAAAAGAGGGAATGGTGGCCCAGGCAGTTATCTTATTTATTGTATCCAATTTCTTTTACCAGACCTCGATGATGTTCTATAATTCCTTCCTGCCGCAGCTCTCCTCCAAGAAAAACACCGGGATGATATCAGGTTTTGGATTTTCTGTCGGCTATCTCGGAGGATTTTTGATCCTCCTTATTATTATTCCTTTTATGGTAGGAGGACTGGAGCCGGCAAACCTGCAGAATGTAAGATTGACATTTCTTATCACCTGCCTCTTTTTCCTGGTATTTTCCATTCCGTCTTTTATTCTTTTAAAGGACCTGCCGGCAAAAAAGATCATAGAAATAAAGACAAATGTGGTGGCCTATGGATTCAGGAAACTTGCAGGCACCCTCAGGAATATAAGGAAACATAAGGACCTTACAAGGTTCCTTATTGCTTATTTTCTTTTTTCAAATGCATTTTCTGTATTTGCCCTCTATATTGCGATATATGCAAGGGGTACATTGAATTTTAGCCTTCAGGAGATAATAATACTCTTTATCCTGGGACAAATACCCACTATCATCAGTTCTATTTTTTTTGGCTGGCTGACAGACAGGATAGGCCCAAAACTAACAATAACCATTACTCTTATTGTCTGGATCATCATTATCTTGCTCGTGACCACAATACATATAAGAGCAGTCTTCTATGTCGGATGGATACTGGCTGCAATAAGTACCGGCTCTACTTTGATAGCCAGCAGGAGCCTTATGACCTTTTTGATACCTATTGATAATGAAGCAGAGTTTTTTGGTTTCTATTCAATAAGCGGTAAAGCCTCTTCGATCCTTGGCCCGATCACATTTGGTGTAATATCCTATATCACAAAAAACCAGAGTATCGCACTGCTCAGCACTTTGATATTCCTGGTCTCAGGACTCATAATGCTGCAATTTGTTAAAGTAACCACAAGAAAGCCGCAGCATTACTAGATCCTCCTTGCCCAGCTCAAATAAGAGCCGTTCAGGAGCCTGACCTGCTTGAATCCCCTGTTTCTGAGTATCCTGAGCCCCAGATAAGCCCTGTAACCGCTTCTGCAGTATATAATGGTCTCAATATCCTTATCAAGACCGTACAGCCCATCTCTCAGCCCGTCTATAGGAATATGCACGGCTCCCTCTATATGGCCGTGGTCGAATTCTTTTTTTGTCCTCACATCCAGGATAATCATGGGCTGACCATCAGCTATTTTTTCTTTAAGCCTGTCAGGGCCTATAAACGCCACTTCATCCTTTTTTAAATTCTCACCGATCATGCCCAGTATATTTACAGGGTCCCTGGCTGAGCCATAGGCCGGCTGGTATCCCAGATCCAGGTCAGCCAGGTCCTGGACCTTAAGCTTATTTTTTATTGCAAGCGAGATTATATCTGTCCTTTTGTCTACTCCATTTTTTCCGATGGCCTGGAATCCTATGATCTCTCCTGTGACCTTTTTAAAAATGATCATCATATGGATCATGGTCGCCCCGGGATAGTAGCCGGCATGGGACGGATAATGAAGCTCTATGTGGCCGGTACTAAAACCAGCTTCGGCGGCCTCTTTTAAACCAAGCCCTGTTTTGGCCAGTGCCAGGTCCAGTATTTTTATTATTGAAGTCACCACGCTACCGTCAAATTCTCTATTCCCTCCAGCAGCATTATACCCTGCGACCCTTCCCTGGCGGTTTGCAATTGAAGCAAGATTGTAGTTTCCGCGGCTGCTGGTTATCAAATTTTTACAATAGCAGCAGTCTCCAGCAGCATATATATTTGAAAAATTTGTCCGCATCCTGCTGTCCACTTCTATGGCTCCTGAGCTTCCGGTTCTTATGCCGCTTCCGGCTGCCAGTCCCGCATCCGGCTTTGTCCCGATCCCAAAGAAAACAATATCAGCCTTTATATTCCTGCCGCCCACGGTCTCAACAGCTGATACTATCCCGCCGTCACCGGTCTCCAGCCTCTTGACTTCATCTCCGGTGTAGATCTTGATCCCCAGCGCAGCTAAATAATTTTCAAGATATTCGACCATCTCCCTGTCAAAAACCGGCAGTATCCGGGAAGACTTCTCGATTATGCTAACCTTGAATCCCTTTCCTAAAAAAGCCTCCAGGAGTTCCAGGCCGATAAAACCTCCCCCTATAATAACCGCACTTTTGTTTTTATCATCATCTTTGCCCGGTCTTTGAAGAAACTCCTTTATGCCAAGGCCGTCATCAATAGTCTTTAGTGTAAATACATTTGGAGAATCACTGCCGTCTAATTTTAATCTTATGGGAACAGAACCTGTAGCGACTATCAGATTATCATAGTGGTCTTCAAACTCTTTCCCTGTTTTCAGGTCCCTGGCCAGGATAGAGTTTCTTTCAGGAAAGATCTTTAATACTTCATGAAGTGTCCTGACTTTAAGGCCAAACCTTTTTTCAAATAAAGAAGGGGTATTTAAAAGCAGGCTGCTGTAGTCATCTATCTTCCCGGAAATAAAATATGGGAGCCCGCAGGTGCCGTATGAAATATAGCTGTCCTTTTCATACAGCACGATCTCTGCTTCCTCGCTGTACCGCCTGGCTTTGGCTGCTGCAGAAGCACCGGCTGCAATTCCACCGATTATAATTATTTTATTCTTTTTATCCATGAGATCTCTTTTAAAACAGGGGCCTGCTCAGGTGATCAATTCATATCCGATATCCTTTATAGTCTTTTCTATTTTTTGCAGGCCTATCTTTTCATCATCATACTCAATAGTCACTTTTTCTGATGCAAGGTTGACATTAGCACTGGTGATCCCCTCTATTTTGTTCAGTACCGTTTCGATATTTCTGACGCATGAGGCGCAGCTTATCCCCAATACCGGGTAAGTTTCCTTTATCTGTGCCATTTTTATCCTTTCCCTGTAAGTCTTTTTAATTTACAGATATATTCCCTAAAATATTATTTTTTGCATTACCTGATAAGATCTTTTTCCTCGTATCTTTATCAAGGCCGAGGCCGATAAAGTCTTTCACCTGGTCCCTGGACAAAGCCAGCGGAAAATCGGTCCCAAATAATATTTTTTCAGTTCCGTGAGCAAAGATCATCTCCTTTATCCTGGAGGCATCAAGAAATCCTAAGGTATATGAGACATCCAGGTAGAAATCCCTGCCGACTATTTTTTTTTCAGCCTCTTCCCACAATTTAAATCCGCCCATGTGGGCCAGTATGATCTTGAGGTCCGGGAACCTTGATCTAAGATTGATAAATGAATCTATATTTGAATACAGTTTTTTTACAGGGGTCACTTCATCCCCGGCGTGAAACAGGGCCCACAGGTCATTTTTTATTATCTCCCTGTAAATATCTGTCATTTCTTCATCATCGGGATAAAAACTTTGAAAATTAGGGTGAAACTTTACCCCTTTAAGACCCCCATCCTTAATTTTTTTGAGTTCATCCCTATACGGACCAAAATCCGGATAAATGGTCCCGAATGCCCCGATACGCCCCCTGTATTTATCCACCGTCTTGATCAGCCAGTCATTTATGACCTTCACCTGCAGGACAGAAGTCGATACAGGCTGTATCACTGAAAAATCTATATTACTCTTATCCATGAAATCCAGCAGGTCCCGTACAGTCGGGTCAGCAATAAAATCCATATTATATTTTTCCTCAAGCCGGGCCACCGCTTTACCGGACATGTTGTCAGGAAAGATATGGACATGCATATCTATTATTTCCATTTCTTTTCCAACAGGGCTTCCTGCTGCTTCATTTTCTATCAATACTTTTATTTCCTCCCGTCATTTACCTTTCTCAATAGCATTAAAAGGGCACGCAACAATACATTTATTGCAGCCATTGCATGATCCCATATTTATGAATGGAGGCTGGTATGGGCTCTCCTGCTTGATCACTTTTTTCTCACAGGTACCCATAGCTTCACATACCCCATCATTACACTTTTTTACCCTGCACTTATTATAATTGACTACAGCAAATTTATCTGGCATTTTAAAGATATGTAAATCAATATAGCAGAAAACTAAAACAGGATATTTCCTTGTCTTATATTTAACTGATCCTGGTTAAATTTTTAAAAATTTTAAGAAGCTTTAGGCCGGCTGCCCGTCATCCCCGTACAACTTCTTTTTGATCTGCAATTATCTTTTTAATGAGTTCGATTTCCTTTTCTGTAAGGTCCTTTACCTTCTTATAATTATCAACTACAGTATTTACGATCTCATTGTATTTTTCCCTGGATATATTTCTTACTCTATTGGCTTTTTCCTCGACCTTGCTTTTTATTTCAAGGGTTATCTTTTTTATATCTGCCCTCAGTTCTTCCCCTGTCTTTGTGGTCAGGAACATGGCTGTTATTGCTCCTGCTACAAAACCTACAGCCATTCCCAGAAATACTCCTTTAACGATCCCTGAATCATTACCACTCATACTTTCCTCCTGGATATTAATTAAAATTTTTTTAAAAGTATAGTACCTTATTTATATTATACAGATTATTTAAAAATATTTTCAATAAATTTTTTAAATAGTATTTAAATAAGGCTGCTGTCCGAACAATAGCTATTCCGCCGTTAAGCTTAAATAATAAAAGACCATAAAAAAATCCATGACCTTATAATGGGCTAGACCTGTCTTTTAACCTGTTTTCTTACCGGCCCTGCCGGATAATCCCAGCCTGTTAAGCAGTAGATTGCCCAAAAATGAATATTTTATATCAAATGCCCCCTCGGGACACATTTCACTGCAGCAGAAGCACCTGATACATTTCCTGTAGTCAAACTTTAATTTACCATTGCTTTCTGTGATTGATTTCGTCGGGCAGACATCCCTGCAGGTCAGGCACAGGGTGCACCTGCTTTCATCGATATAGGGATATGGATTCAGGGAGCTTTTCACGAAAGGCATGATATATGTATTTATAAAATTATTCTCTACCAGCTTCTGCTGGCCGGTAGTGCCGGGCAGTTTAAAATCATCCATGATAATATTTTCAATTTTTTCTCCCATGATCTCTATATTATCCAGTTCTGCAGATGATATGCCCCTTTCCCTGGCAGTTTTTATAAAAGGGTTCAGGTCCTCGTCCAGGTTTATTATCCTGCCCATCACTGTATCCAGGGATATGGGGTCACTGCTGGCAAGGATAAGGCCGATCTCCCTGGGGGTCCCTCCGCTTCCGGGGCCCTCGCCCTCCATGCCTGTAATGCCGTCCATTATATTTAAGGCCGGCTTAACCAGGGTGACCAGGTCAAAAAGCATCCCGACAAAGTCTCCGGCATTATCAAACCGGAGATGATAGCCGACTTTTGTAAAACCTGGAACTACCCCGAACATATTTTTTACGGCTCCGGTCAGAACAGTAAGGTTATGGGTCTTAAATTTTGACAGGTTGATTATCACATCAGCTTCCAGTGCCGGCTTGATCACTTCAATTTTTTTAAT
>SDBU01002516.1_pt1 | contig 24281 bp, 20 predicted proteins | sample 2277071 | NCBI WGS metagenome assembly SDBU01 (sample SAMN10397929, study PRJNA504765) | marine sediment metagenome | isolation source: marine sediment core GS08_GC12, 126 cmbsf | place: Arctic Ocean: Gakkel Ridge, Loki's castle | collected 2008
TGGGCGTGGGCAGCCATTCCTACAGCCACCCGATCCTTTCCATGGCGGACAAGGAAGCCGTGCGCGTCGAGATGGCGCGTTCGAAATCGGCCATCGAAGAACAACTGAATGAGAGAATTCGCGCGCTCGCGTATCCGGTGGGCTGCTACACAAATGGGACGAAGACGCTGGCGCGGGAGGCGGGCTACGAGATCGCGTATTCGTACAGCTCCGGCGCGAGCTTTCTCCGGTCCGCGGACCTGCTGGAGGTCAGGCGGATCGGCGTGGAGAGGTTCATGTCCCCGGCGCATTTTCGAGCGATGCTCGCAGTACCGTTTCTCTCATAACGCCCCGACACAAGGATGATAGAGTCACTTCGGCATGGCAAGTGAACTGAAACAAAAGGTCGTGCGAAGCGCCGGCTGGTTGGGCATCGGCCAGGTCTACAGTCAGATCATGTCGGTCGTCGTTACCGCCGGCATCCTGGCCCCTCTGCTCGGGCCGGAAGCATTTGGCCTGCTGGGCATGGTGGCGGTCTTTACTGCCTTTCTGGAGTTGTTCAAGGAGCTTGGACTCAGTCACGCCATAATTCAGCGTCAGGATACCACGGAAGAGCAACTCTCTACCGTGTTTTTCATCACCGTTGTCTGCGGAGCCCTCCTTGCTTTACTGACTGCGGCGGCAGGTCCCTTGATTGCCGCCTTCTATCAGGAGCCGCTGCTGGCCTCTGTGGCGAAGCTCATGGGGCTGAATTTCCTTATTTCATCCTTTGTTCAGGTTCACGCGTCTTTGGTCCTGAAGGCGCTGAAGTTTCGGAAACTCGTCTTGATCAGGATAATCTCAAGGCTCGCCTCAAGTGCTGTGGGCATAACGATGGCGTTACTCGGCTTTGGAGTTTACGCCCTGGTATTCCAGGGCTTGGTCGGCGAACTGGTTTTTTCGGCCTCCATGTGGGCCGCTGTCCGCTGGCGTCCGTCGGCAAAGCCCCGCCTGGGATCCGTCCTGGGCCTGCTTCGGTTCGGCGGAAATGCGACGGGGAGCAGTTTTCTTGTGTATCTGAGCTCGAACGCGCATTCTCTGCTGATCGGCCGTGTTCTCGGCGCGAGTGCGTTGGGAATCTACAGCTTGGCCTATCGCATCATGCTCCTTCCAATACGACGCGTGACTTCGCAGATTTGCCAGGTGGCGTTTCCCACGTTCTCATCGGTGCAAGATGACAAGGCGCGCGTGCGCCGTGGTTTCACCCAAATGACGAACAAGATCGCCCTCTTCGCTTTCCCGGCGATGGCGGGATTGCTCATCGTGGCCCCCGAGGCCGTGCCTGTCGTGTTGAGCTCGAAATGGCTGCGGTGCATATTCATCATTCAAGTACTGTCGTTGATCGGAGCCCTGCACTCGGTCACGGCATCAGTATGGACGATCTTTCGGTCGCAGGGAAGGGCTGACCTGCAGTTCCGATACGAAGTCCTTAGCACGGCTGTCGTGCTGGGAGCTCTCGGAGTCGGATTGCGCTGGGATATCGAAGGTATCGCCGTTTGCTACGCAATTGCCCAGGCTGTCCTGGTCCCGGGCAAGTGTTATCTTGCTTTCAGGCTCATCGATCTGAAGTTCTCTGAATACTATCGTTCCCTGCGTGTGCCCCTGCTCGCCACGCTCGGAATGGTCGCAACCGTCTTCGGGTTTCGCATGTTGGCCACACTCATCATGGACCTTTCCGATCTGCCGCTGCTGTGCGGCCAAGTCGGTTTGGGCGTGCTAGCTTACATTGTCGGCATCATCCTATTGGCGCCCCGAACGTACGCCGAGGTTGTGGGAATCCTCAGGCTCTTGTCTGGCAAGGCCCAGAAGGCGGAGGCCGGGCAGGCCATGGTTGAGGAAGGTGTACAGGGACGATGAGTGTGGCGAAGCGGTCAGCTGGAGCTCGACGCTTGACCGAAGAGGAACGTTCATGATCCCGAAGATGGCACGGGCATTAATGCTTCTCGTTAGCAATCCTCGCTTGTTTGCCTGGAAGGTTCGCCGGCATATGCGCTGCTATGGGAGTCGTCTGAGAGGCAGTAGTATCGTTACGTACGTTGAGCGAGGTGTCAAGTTTGAATGTGACCTTACCATCGAGTATGCGGAAATGGGCTACTGGCATCAATATCAACCCGAATTGGTTGAGAGAATTCGAGATCTGCTGAGGCCTGGTGATGTTTTCATCGATGTCGGGGCAAACATCGGCTACGTCTCATTTGTTGCCGCGCAACATGTCGGTCGAACGGGCCAAATCCACTCATTCGAGCCCCTACCAGAATGCTATGCGAAACTCGAGAGGTTCCGCGAGCTGAACCCGGTCTTTGACATAAGAGTAAACAACGTTGCTTTGGGTGAAGCGGAAGGCTGTGCCACAATATACGTGCCATCACATGATATTGGCGCAAGCACAATGGTCGAAGGGCGCATTGAAAAACCTGCTGACGAGCACATGGTCCACGTGACGAGACTGGACAAGTACATCCAGGCTGCCGGTATCGGTGCTATACGCCTAATTAAGATCGACACTGAAGGCTACGAATACGAGGTCTTAAAAGGGATGGGCAGCCTGCTAGAGCGTCGAGGTCGTGCGAGACCCGCTATCATCTGCGAGATCATTCCTGGCTTGTTGCGGTCGGCGGGGACGTCAACGCAACAGATGTCGGAGTTCATGCAGCGACTGGGGTATAGAAGCTTTTGGCTTTCGAAGATGAAGGGCAGCGTAAACGTATCGGACATTAAGAGACAAACTGATGTCATATTTGTACCGGAAGAATGGTCGCTGTCAAATTAGACGAAACTCGAGCTGCTCTGCGCCGACGGGACGACTCGGTGACGTGGGATATTCGAGTGCAGCTTACTGTACCCTCCCGACGGGATAGGGTTAATTGCCAGGAAGCAGTAACGTAGATGGAAACTAGCAATAGGAGCGTGAGAGACGACGTTGGCTGGGATATCTGCCTGGTAGGCGGAGCGCGTCCCAACTTCGTCAAGATCGCGCCGCTCATGCGGGCCATCGGGCGCGCGGACGCGAGCGGCCGGGTCCGGCTGCGTCCCCATCTTGTCCACACCGGCCAGCACTATCACAAGGGACTCTCCGACGTGTTCTTCCGGGAACTGGGCATCCACGTCGCCCGCCGACCAGCGGGAGGGCAGAATGACAAGGCGTGTGGAATCCTCGGTGCTTGTCTGCGGGACGGCACAGAAAACCATGGTTAACGTATTCCTGACCATTGACACAGAGACCTATCCTCGGACCTCGGACTGGCGAAGGGCCCGTCTGGCGCGAGAAATAGCTGTCGACATCCATGGAATCACGTCGCTTGGTGAGTACGGCATTCGGTATCAGTCAGAGATGCTCAATCGCTCCGGCCTCAGGGCCACGTTCTTCGTTGAAGCGCTGTTCGCCTCCGCGGTAGGACTAAACCCACTGGAGCAGATTGTGGATACGATTCAGAGTTATGGGCACGAGGTACAGCTGCACATTCAACCAGAATGGTTAGCTTGCGTGACGCGTTCTGTCGTGCCAGAGCGACGTGGTGACTACATGACATCCTATTCGGAGGCGGAGCAAGCGGCCATCATCGCCGAGGGGCTAGGCAACCTGCGACAGTGTGGTGCTCGGCATGTTTGTGCGTTTCGTGCTGGAGACTTCGCCGCGAATTTCGCTACGATTCGAGCCTTGGAAACAAACAGCATCGCCTTTGACACAAGCTATAACGTGTGCTACCTGAACAGAACGTGTCAACTGGTCGGAGACAGGCTTCACTTGCAGCCAACGCGTTTTGGGAAAGTTTATGAATTCCCCGTCACCTTCTTTAGGGATTGGCCTGGCCACCAGCGTCACATGCAGTTGTCTGCTTGTTCAACTGGAGAACTCGAAAATGCCCTTTTGCAGGCCCATCGCCAGGGCTATTACTCGTGTGTGATCGTAAGCCACAGTTTCGAGCTTATCAGACGCGGCTGGCGTAGGAATCGCGCGCCGGCCCCCGACTGTGTGGCGATACGGCGGTTCGACAAGCTATGCGATTTCCTGGAATCCAATAATGACAAGTTTAGAATGGCCACGTTTGCCGAAATCGACCCGGAAGACATACCACACACGTATAACGTGCGGCCCCTCACCTCCACGATATTTCGAACGGCTTTGCGCTACACCGAGCAGCTTGGCAGGAGGCTTCGTAGATGACTGGAAGCTGGCGTCTCCAGTCCGTGGGCCTAACATTCTCGCTGGGAGAGGTTCGCGTCTTCAGGATTAGACTTCCTATGATGGTATTCCGTGGTCACTTCACCGAGTTAGATAGCGATCCCGACTCGACCGTGATCCCGTGGCGACGGTTCTCTTCGAGCACCCAAGGCGCAGTCGTACGTTCACATCCCGTCAAGGAGAAACTACCGCGGATTAGTTGGCTCCGCCGTGCGATCCGCTACGTCCCCTCGCAGTACAATCATTACTACATTGATCTTCGGGGATCGTTCGATGATTATCTGCGAAGCCGGTCTTCGAGGTCAAGGTCAACCCTAAAACGGAAGGTGCGGAGGTTCGCCAAGGCCTCTGGCGGGCAGATTTCCTGGCGCGAGTTCAGGGAGCCGCGAGAGATCTTGGAGTTCCATCGGCTGGCACGGGAAGTTTCTGCTAAAACCTACCAGGAGAGGCTTCTGAATGCCGGTTTGCCTGATGACGAGCGATTCAAAGAGGGTATGCTGAACGTTGCCAGGCGGTCCATGGTGAGAGGTTATGTGCTCTTCTATGAAGGAAGGCCCATCTCCTATCTATATTGCCCCACTGCACGTGACGGAATCCTATTGTACGATTACGTGGGCTATGACCCGGAGCACCGGGGGCTGTCCCCGGGCACCGTTTTGATGTACCTCGCTTTGAAAACACTCTTTGCCGACCATGACGTGGATATGTTCGACTTTGAAGAGGGCGAGGGACAGCACAAAGAGACATTTGCGAACGCACAAGTACATTGCGCCAACATATACTATTTTCGGCCAACGTTCCGCAATCTCTGTATCGTTTTCACCCACACAGCTTTCCATTACGTATCCAGGACCGTAGCAGGGCTGCTAGAGTACCTCAGATTGAAAGCGCGAATCAAAAGGGTTTTGCGAGCGCGATGATGCGATTACTTCGTACTGTGGCTCACTGGCTCTTCGGCCGCTATAGACTCTACCGCATCTATAGCCTGTCACTGGATGACTTTGCTCAAGTGAAGCCAAGCCCATGGGTCATGGGGCCGATCCACAACGTGGAGGAAGTCGCCAGATCGAACGACGGGGGACTCCGAGGGACGGCTGCAGACGCCGGCAAAGGGGCACTCGGTTTTGGCGCTTGGGTTGAAGGAGAGCTCGCCTCCGTTTGTTGGTACTGGTTCGGAGAGCGTTACCGGACCCGCAATTTCTGGCCCTTGAAGGAGGGAGAGGCCAAGTTGATTCAGGTGACGACCGCCGCCATCTTCCGTGGCCGCGGCATTGCCCCTGCCCTGATCGGCTATTCGGCCTATCAGATGAAGCGCAAGGGGTTCGGCGGCCTTTACGCGCGCGTGTGGCGCTCTAATCGCGCCTCCATCCGAGCGTTCACAAAAGCAGGATGGAGCTACGTTGCATACGTCGCCGAAGTTTTTCCGTTCCGTTTGAAGAAGCGAATTCGGCTCGTGCTGAAAACGAAGCAAATGACCCGACAGTCGCAGAAGACTTGTACAACCTGTGGACAGAGAGAGGGCGTCTCTCAGGAAGGCGCATTGGGACGATTAACGCGCCGAAATGGGCGGCGGGCGTAGGACGTTTTGCCAGGGAGGAGCGTGGATGACTTCAAGCGAAGTAAGCCGAAGCGTGGCTCGTCAGTGGCACCTCTGCCTGGTGGCCGGAGCGCGGCCCAACTTCGTGAAGATCGCGCCGCTCATGCGGGCCATCGGGCGCGCGGACGCGAGCGGCCGGGTTCGGCTGCGTCCTCACCTCGTCCACACCGGCCAGCACTACCACAAGGGACTGTCCGACGTGTTCTTCCAGGAACTGGGGATACCTGAGCCAGAAGTTAATCTCGGCGTGGGCTCCAACACCCAGGCCAAGCAGACCGCGGCCGTCATGATTCGGTTCGAGGAATATTGTAAAAACACCCGGCCTCAGATGGTCGTTGTGGTCGGAGACGTGAACTCGACCTTGGCCTGCTCGATCGTGGCGGCCAAGATGGGCATCCCGGTCGCACACGTGGAGGCGGGACTCCGAAGCTTCGACCGCAGCATGCCGGAGGAGATCAACCGCATGGTCACGGACCGCCTCTCCGACCTGCTGTTCGTGAGTGAGGAGAGCGGCGTCCGAAATCTTCGAAAAGAAGGAGTGGACGAGGAGAAGATCCACTTCGTGGGCAATGTGATGATTGACACGCTTCTGGAGTCCCTGCAAAAGCTGAAGAAACGGCCGATTATGGAGACGTCGCCTTTCCCTTACGGGCTGGTGACCTTGCACCGACCGTCGAACGTAGACACTCGAGAAATGCTCACACACGTGGTTGCCATCTTGGAACAGCTGTCAGCAGAGCTGCCGCTTCTCTTTCCCGTGCATCCCCGGACCGTGGCCCGGTTCAAGGAGTTCCATCTTGAGCGCCATCTACAGTGGCACGACAAGATGGTGTCCCTGGACGGGAGCAAGGGCCTGCACGCCGTGCCGCCGCTGGGCTACATGGAATTCCTGGACCTGATGCGCCGGGCAAAGGTCGTCTTCACCGACTCCGGCGGCGTGCAGGAGGAGACCACGGTCCTCGGCATTCCGTGCATCACTCTGAGGGAGAACACCGAGCGGCCCGTGACCATCACGCTCGGAACGAACGTTCTCGTCGGCACCGACAAGGAGAAGATTGTGGCGGCCTTCGAGGAGGCGCTCTCCGGTGGCAAGAACGGACGGGTGCCTCCGCTGTGGGACGGGAGAACTGCCGAACGGATCGTCCGGGTGATTCTTCAGGATGCGGAGGCGCGTATGGCCGGGCAGAAAAAGGCATCAGGCTACTTTTTCGATAAGTCAGACCGACTCTCAAAGGCCCGTGAAGGCACGCTTCCGGGCAAGCCGAAAAGTAGCCTGACCCCTTTTTGATTTTTGAGGCACAGGACGAGCGAAGATGCGAATCGGACTGATAAGCTGCCAGACGTTATATCCGCCGCAAGGCGGGCCCTCCGTGCACATCTATCAGGTCTGGCATAGGATTCAGCGAATGGGCCACGCGATTCATGCCTGGGGAAGACAGGCCATCCCCGGCTGTATCGAGCATGCCCGGACCGAATCCGGCCTGGCTGACCTGCTCAGAAACGTGGACGTGCTGTACACCCGCTTTGAGTTCGGCTCCGAGTTCACCCCAATGAACATCGTTCGACTGCTGCGGAGTCGGTGCCTGCCCACCGTGTGCGAATTCAACGGGCCTTTGTACGAGATCACGCGCGACTGGCCGCCACGCACGTTCTGGACCTTGCGCGCCAAGACCAAGCTGTACGCCCGCAACCATCTGCTCGTAAGGGCGTGCGTAGATCATGGCACGTGCGTGAGCCGAGTGATGGCCGACTACGTCAGACGGGAGTTCGGCGTGAAGAACGTGTCGGTGCTCCCGAACGGCGGCGATCCCGAGCTGTTCAATCCCGCCCTTCGCCCCGAGGGCCGGGCCGCCATGGGCATCGCGGACGACGAATTCGTCGTGTTCTGGGCCGGCTCGACCGCCTTTCATTGGCAGGGGCTGGATCAGGTGCTCGAAGGGGCCCGCCGGTTTGAGGGCACCAACGTCCGGTTTGCCCTAGCCGGCGACCCGTCCGGACTGCCGACCTCGTTGCCTCGGAATGTCATCGTCCTGGGCAAGCGCAGCTACTTCGACATCCCGAAGTTCGTGGCGGCCGCTGACGTTTGCCTCGCGCTGTACCGGGATTACGACTGGTGTCCTATCGGATTCTATGGCTCGGCGATGAAGGTCTTCGATTACATGGCGGGCGGGCGGGCGGTCATTGCGAGCAGCATGGGCCAGATCGGCGAGGTCATTCGCCATGGCGAGAACGGTTACTTGGTCACCGGCGCAGCCGACGAAGTGGTGGACCGGATTAAGCAACTCAGACGCGAGCCGGAGACGCGCGAGGCCGTGGGCCGCGCGGCCAGAGAGACAGTCGTTAGCGAGTACAACTGGCAAAGCGTCGCCGATCGCACTGAACGCATTCTGAGGTCGGTGCTGAAGGCGCCGGCCAGACGCAAACCCGTGGCCCGGCCGCTCACCGCGCCGGAGGAGCGTAGAAACGGATCCACGATCGGCTTCTGCGCTCTACACAACGCCTTCGGCGGCACGGAGCAGTATCTGGACAAGTTGATTCAGCCGGCCGCCAGGATGGGGCATCGGGTGATCTTCTTCCATCCCACGGATGCGCCCGCTGATTGGGTGAAGAGCGTCAGTCGTTGGGCCGTGACCGTTCCATACCCAACGGTTCGAGATGGTGCGCCGCCAAGGGCGGCCAGAGAACCGCAGGAAGACGATGGAACCCGGATGAGTAGACTCAGCCCATTGGATGTGCTGCGACGGCTTCACCGGCGATTCACGCCGTACTCGATACGATATGCCCTGGGCTTCGCGAAAGATGCTCTACGTCTGCGGCGCGTGTTCAAGCAATGGCCCGTGGACGTTCTGCACGCGCCCGACCTGGGTCTCGAACCGGTCACGGTCGCAGCCAAGCTGGCCGGGATCCCTCGCCTGACCGGCGCACTGAATTGCCTGCCCCGGCCGAGTGGCTTCAGGAGCAGTTGGACCTATCGTCTTCTCGAGGTGCTCTGCCTGGCGTGTGTGGACGCCTTTGTGGCCTCATCGAAGAGCAGTGGGGATCTCTGGGTCCGGCACGCACGGGTGGACCGGGAAAAAGTCCGCATTATCCACAACGGCGTGGACCTGCCTGAGCAGGGCCAGGACCCAAAGGTGGCCGCCGAGGTCCGAAAGGAATTCGGAATCCCGATCGAGGCGAAGGTGATCGGCTTCACGGGTGGGCTCCTACCGGTCAAGGGGCACAGGTATCTGCTCGCCGCGCTCCCGAAGGTTCTCAAGGCCGTCCCCGACGTGTGGGTTATGCTGGCAGGGGGCGGATCACTGCGGGACGAACTCGTGCAAATGGCCGCCGCCCTGGACATCAGGGACCGGGTCAAGTTCCTGGGTCACCGGAACGACATCATGCGCATCATACATGCTTACGACGTGGTCGCCTTGACGTCTCTGTCAGAGAGCATGCCGTATTCGCTGCTGGAGGGGATGTCCTTCGGAAAGCCCATTGTCGCATCGGCCGTGGGCGGTGTTCCGGAAGTCGTCGAGGATGGGGTCACGGGTCTTCTGGTGCCGCCCGGTGATGTGAACGCCATTGCCGAGGCCCTCATCCAGATCCTACAGGACCCTGAGAAGAGGGCGCTCATGGGACAGGCCGCTATTGAGCGTGTGAGAACGTTGTTTGGATTGGAGCATATGATTCGGCAGACCGTGGACCTGATGCTGCGGACCCGTTAGCCCCCAAGGTTGAAGGCAATCATCATGCACGGATTTATCGGCTTTGCTGAGGAAGACACGGCGCACGCGGATCCGATGCGCCGGTGGATGGAAGCCTGGATCAGTACTCCGCCTGAGAAACGCCGGTTTGAAGTCCGGCAGGGGCCGTTCTTCTTCACCGCGTCAAAGGAGCCCTCGACAAAGGAAGACCCGGTCGCATTCGAGGACGGCGGGCTCGTCTTGGGTTTCAATGGATTCATCGCCGCTGACCAGCTCGCCGACCAGGATAACCCGGCGCCGAAGACGCACGACCAGATCGCCGCGGCCCTGCTGAGAAGGTATCGCGCAAAGGGCGCGGAGTCGCTGGCTTCCTTGAACGGCCGTTATCTGGCATGGGTCTGGAATCCCGCCGAGCACCGACTGGAGCTTATGAATGACATGCTCGGGCTCAAGCCGATCTTCCTGTGGCACAGGGGAACCAGCTTCGTATTCGCCTCCAACGTGTGGGCGATCGTCTGCCATCCGAAGTTCGACAAGACCATCGACAGAAGGGGCCTGGCGGACCTGCTTCTCTTGAGCCACCAGCAGGGTGAGCGGACCCTGTTTGAGGACGTCTCGATTCTGCCGCCGGGCAGCGTGACTACCTGGGAGGCGGGGAAGGTCTCCTCCCGGGTCGTCCGAAACCTCGCATTCTCCCAGGAGCGCTGGGACTGGTCCATGGACCGAATCGCCGACGACATGTACGCGCTCATGCAGCAAAGCGTTCGGCGGCGAGTGGCCAATGGCGCCCGGGTCCGACTGCCGCTAACGGGCGGTTTTGATTCTCGGGTTCTACTGGGACTGCTGGCCGCGCGGCCCGTGACCGTGCACGCCGTCACCCAGACACAGCACGGACACTTCGGCATGGACAGCCGATACGCCAGGCAGCTCGCCCGCATTGCCGGCGTTCAGCACACCGTCGTGCCGTTTGGAGACGGCGTGTTCGCCCGATATCGGCAACAATGCGTGGCCATCAACGGCGGCATGTACGACATCCACACCGGGCGTTTCCTGTCGCTGCTCGAACTCTCCGGAGGGGAGCAGATCCCCACCGTATCCGCGCATCTTGGGGGCGAATTCACTTGCCGTTTCCAGATACCCGACACCAAGTTCTCCACGCCGGATGAGCATTTTCGACTGGCCTTCGAGGAGGTGAACTCATATCGCTTCGCGCCGGACCGGCTGCGGCGCCTGATGGACGGAAGCCCCGCCGCAGACCGGGTCGAGGACTCAGTGGAGGACTGCAGGCGGTTCTTCGTGTCGCACCCCGGCAGCTATTTTCAGCGCTTCTTCAACTGGGACCTGCTCCTTTATCGCCGCCGCTACATCTCGTACCAACTGCTCTATTACGAACAATTCGCTCCGGTAATCGTACCCTTTTACGACCGCGACTTCGCGGACTTCATGTGCTCGGTTCCGTTTGCTGCTGTGGAGGGCCAGCGGGCCTATTTGGCCATGATGCGGCGATACTTCCCCGTCCTGGCTCGGGTGCCTAACACCAACACAGCTTTGCCTGTGCTCATATCAACCAAGGCGGTGGTCAGGGACTTCGTTGATTCGCAGTACAAGCGCTTCTTCCGGCGCCCGCTTCAGAGATTACTTCATCCCCGACGTTGGGTCGATCACCCAAACGTACAGTTCGGCTTCGCGCTGTGCGGCGGTTCGCGCGCGGTCCTGGATCATATCCTCGCAAGCAAGGAGCGCCTGGCTGAGTACCTTAATCCGCAGGAGGTCCAGGAGGCGGTGGATCGACAAGTGAAAGGCGACCATTCGTCCTCTTTGGGCCTTCTTTCGCTTTCGACCTTCGCGACGGCGCTGGAAATGCTGGAGGATCCTCATGCTGCAGTACGAGCATTCGGCCCGTCCAGTACGAGCATTCGGCCCGTCAGGAGACCGGGAGGGCCCCGCACCTGCGGATAAGATGCCGGCGCTACGGCCATCGAGCGCCTAAATATCGTAGGCGCAACTTATGGACTCACGAAGGAGCGGATGATGCGAATCTCGGTGGTTATCCCAGTTTATAACGAGGCCAACACCATTCGGGAGGTGGTGCGCCGGGTACAAGCCGTCCCCATCGACAAAGAGATCATCATTGTCGATGACTGCTCAACCGACGGGACGCGTCAGCACCTGGAAGAGATTGGCAAAGCGGACAACGTGAAGGTGCTTTATCACGAGAAGAATCAAGGGAAGGGAGCGGCGCTCCGCAGCGGCTTTGCCGCTGCTAGCGGCGACGTGATAGTCATTCAGGATGCCGATCTTGAATACGATCCAGCCGAGTATCCGAAGCTGCTTCAGCCCATTAAGGACGGCCGAGCGGACGTAGTGTACGGCAGCAGATTCCTCGGGGGACCGCACAGAGTCCTTTACTTCTGGCACTATATGGGCAACAAATCACTTACATTCCTTTCAAACGTCATGAGTAACCTCAATTTGACGGACATGGAGACCTGTTACAAGCTGTTCAAACGCGAGGTCCTGGCTAAGATACGGCTCAGGTCAAACCGGTTCGGCATAGAGCCCGAGTTGACCGCCAAGTTCGCCAGAAATCGATTGCGCATCTATGAAGTCCCCATAAGCTACAGCGGGCGGACGTACGCCGAGGGCAAAAAGATTACTTGGAAGGACGGAGTCCGAGCCGTCTTGGCGATCATCTGGTTTCGAATATTCGACTAGCGGGTTGAAACGCCCCGCATGTCTTTTAGACGGTGCCATCGGCCCAAGCAAGAGAAATGGAATCCAACACTTCACAGTCGAAGGTCGCGGTTTTGAGTGAGCAAAACGGAGATCAAGCGAGGGGGCCAACGCGCTCCTTTTTCATAGTTCTGGGGTTGCTGGCCGTGATAGCCATATTGGCTGTGCTTTACGCAACCCGCCGGGGGGTGGGCGTCAGCGCCGATTCAGTTGCCTACATTGGCTCGGCGCGTTCGGCGGCCAAAGGAGAAGGGCTGACCGTCCAGAGCTATGAAGGAAAACCAGCCCCCCTTGTGCATTTCCCACCGATGTTTCCCGCGGTCCTGGGCGTCATTGGCAGGATGGGTGTTGATCCGATGGTAGGCGCTCGCTGGCTGAACGCCCTTATCTTCGGTGCGAATGTTGCACTGGTGGGCCTGCTGGCCTACCGGATTACGAAGAGTTATTGGTTGGGCATTCTTGGAGCTCTCGTCCTATCTGTCTCGCCGGTCATGCTCCAAGTGCACACGTCGGTCTGGTCGGAGCCTATGTATATCTTCTTCGGTTTTCTCGCATTAGGGCTTATCACGCGCTACGTCAGGGATCCCAAGGGAATCCTGGTTCTCGCAGCGGGGTTCGCGGCAGGATTGGCGTTCCTGACAAGATGGACCGGCGCGCCTCTCGTCGGCGTCTGTGCTCTTGCAATACTGCTGACCTCCGGCACATCCTTCCGCAAGCGGCTCGTTATGTGCGGGCTGTTTACTGCGTTGAGCTGTCTGCCGCTGGGCCTGTGGATTCTGAGGAATGCATTCACGGCAGGAACAGCTGCCAACAGAGTCGTGGCCTTCCATCCCATTACAACGGACCTGCTGATGGAGGCCGTTTACAGCGTTTATGGCTGGTTCGTCCCCGAACCTCTATGGTCCGTGTTCAGGCTTCGCTATTTCGTGGTCCTGTTATTGTCAGGTTGTGCCCTCGGCGTCGTAATTCTGAGAAAGTACGTCACCCAGGCACCGGCTGCGGAATACCCCTGGAAGCCCCCATACGTGATTTTTGTGTTTATCGGTGCGTATGTGGCCTTTGTGGTAACTAGCATATCATTCTTTGACGCCAGCACTCCATTTGACGACCGTATTCTGTCGCCCGTTTACGTCGCCGGGTTACTGCTCGTCTTGTGGCTCTTGCGCGGGTGCCTTTGGTTAGGGAACGGCAAAGCCGTTGTCAAGGTTATAGTGACCGCGGCAGGCATCTTCCTGGCCGTTTCTTACGTGGGTAGGGGCACGCTTTGGGCGGTGGTAAGAAGCAAGAATGGCGGGGGCTATACCCGAAGGCAATGGCAGGAATCTAAACTTGTACAGAAGGTCGCCTCGCTTGCGCCGGCAGCCACGGTGTATACAAACGACCCACGGCCGCTGTATATCCTGACTGGGAAACTGGTGCCCAGCCTTCCGGCTAAGCTCGACCCCACCACGGGCGCAGCTCAAAATGACTTCCGGGAAGAAATCGGCCGCGTGGAGAAGGTCTTGAGAGAGAAAGATGGGTTCCTGGCCTACTTCCGCGAATCGGCCTTCCCGTCGATCCCGTCTGAGGAGGAATTGCTGCATCTTTTGCCGCTTGAGGTGGTGGAGAGGTACGAGGACGGAACGCTGTACAGATTGCAGGCCCCCAATAGTCCCGTGCACGAGGATAAAGGTGAACAATAGCGCCTGGAACAAAGGCGCAAATTCGCTGGTTCGGCTGCCGCGGTCTGTGCGCGTCGGCCGATCGCGTTCAGCTGGATGCGGCAGGAAGGTCGACATGCACGTTCTGAAGCTGGTCATGGAGACAAATGAGTTCGGCCTCTATGCCTTGGACGCCGCTATCGCTGGTCGGCCGCAGACATCATGCTCTTCGGGAGGAATAGGTTGATGGCACTGGGACAACTTGCTCGGGCAGCCACCCCACAGAAACTCGCGCGCTATGCCTGGAAGGTCTGGCGACAAGCCCGGCCCGCGGCCAGAAAGCACAATATCAGCGTGTGGCGAATCATCCGTGAACAGATCATTCTGGGTCTCCGCACCGGACTGGGCCCGGGGGAGTATTTCCTGTTCGAGCTTGATGACCCCCAAAAGACCTGGAAGGAGAAACTGGCGTTCATCAGCGACCACGATCACAAGATCCGGCACCAGTTCACGCCGGAGCGGCTTGTGCCAGACGGTGGCAGGAGAGAGATTTGATCAGCCGACGGTCAGTATTCGAAGCCTGCGGGCGGACCGGCCTGACAGGCCTCATCCTCCGGGGCAGGAGCTGTATGCCAGCCCTGTGGCTGACCGTGCTGGCCTATCACCGCATCGGTGAGGTTGATGCACGCAGCCCTTGGGACGACGGCGTGCTCAGCGCCACGCCGGGCGGGTTTCGCACGCAGCTCGAGGTGGTGAAACGGTACTTTAACCCCGTTACGTCCGAGCAGGTCGTGCTCTGGAAACAGGGCGGTTTTCCGATGCCCCGGAATCCCATCGTCGTCACCTTCGATGACGGATACCTCGACAACTACCGGGTGGCGTTACCCGTGCTTCTCGAGGCGGGCGTGCCGGCGGATTTCTTCGTCTGTCCGTGGAACATCGAGCAGCGGCGACCATTCTGGTGGGACAAGATCACGTATCTCCTCCGTCGGACACGGCAAGACGTGGTCACGCTCTCATATCCTGAACCGTTGAGACTAGACCTCGCCTCAGAGCAATCCCACCATGGCGCTGAGGGGACCCTCTTGCGCATCGTGAAGCACACGCCCAATCTAGACATTCAACGCTTCGTTAATGAGCTGCAGGAGAAGACCGATGTTCCCTTGGACGAGGAAAAAGAGGCGAACAGACTGCTGATGACTTGGGATCATATAAGATGCCTCCGACGGGCCGGGATGGGCGTAGGGAGCCATTCATACAGCCATCCGGTTCTACCCCTAACCGACGAAGCGACGACCCGCCGGGAAATGGTCCAATCAAAGTCTGCGATTGAGCAGGCGCTGGGCGAGAAGATTCGCGCGCTGGCTTATCCGGTAGGTTCTTTCAGCAACGGGACGAAAGCCCTGGCGCGCGAGGCGGGATATGAAATCGCGTATTCATACTGCAGTGGGTCGAGCTTTCTTGGATCCGTGGACCTGCTCCAAGTCAAACGGATCGCTGTGGAGAAGTACATGTCAGATGCCTATTTCCGGACCATGCTGGCCATGCCCTTTGCGGCGTGACGTGATGAAACGACGAGGGCTAGCAGAAGTGATGCGGAGAGCTGAAGTGTGCGACGTATCAAGAGGACTTGCTGCCGCAGTCTGCTCCCTGCGTTCAAGTTGCACATGTGAAGATGGAGTCCTCATTTTGCGGCACAGCGGGTCTTTGCTGTTCAGCGCACAAAGCCATCAAGAGCATCCGATGGATCTGAATGTCACGCCGCCAGGAGTCAGGCTGAAAGCAGGCCTTGGAGGGATGTAACGCGGGCCTGCACGAACCGATCTACAGGCATGCCCTGTTTGCGGCACACAAGACACGGTTCGGCGGCTCGAGGAGGGAAACGGATGTTAGACTCAAAGGCTTCAGGAGAAGGCCCGTCCGGGGGAAAGCCTGGAATCGGCCAGCGGCTCGCTACCTTGTTGCTGAACCCTGTGGTCCGGCTTCGGCGTTCCGCTTTTCGCGAGAAGATTCCCAAGCCCCTGCGTTCGCTGGGCTACAGACTGCTGCCCAAGCGAAGACTGGCCGAAAAGATGTGGTGGGCCGAGTATGAAGAGCGAATCAAAAGCGTTCGACCGGGGCCGATTCAGACAAGCGTAACGCTGGGAATCATCAAGGACTACATGCTCAAACACGGCAGGTTCGAAGCGGCCTGCATGGAACTGGGCGTGCCTTACAAGCTGATTGATATCACCTCCCCCGATTGGGTAGCCGCGGTGGAGGATTCCGGCTGTGACGCGTTCCTGGTATGGCCCTCGCACATTCACAGCTTCAGCAAGCGCATGTTCGATGAAAGACTGAGGATCATGGTCGAGGATCTGGGGAAAGTGATTTTTCCCCGTTTGAAATCGCTGTGGCTTTACGACAGCAAGCGGAGAGTTCATGACTGGCTCCGAATCCATGACTTTCCGCAGCCGCGGACTTGGGTCTTCTTTGGACGGGAAGCGGCGATGGCGTTCGTTGAAAAGGCCCACTACCCGCTTGTTTTCAAGACAGACCTGGGCTCGTCGGCTCACGGTGTAGAAATCGTGCTGGCCAAAGGCCGCGCAAGAAGACTGGTGGGATTGTGCTTCGGCCGCGGATACCAGCCGGAGCGTTCCGAACATCAGGATAGACAACAAGGAACCGTGATGTTCCAGCAATACCTGCCGGACGCGGATGAATGGCGAGTCATGAGGGTGGGCGACTCCTATTTCGGATACCAGAAGCTCAAGGAGGGCGATTTTCACAGCGGTTCCCACTTGGTCGGTTGGTATACGCCACCGCCGGAATTGCTGGACCTGTGCCGCCGTGTCACGGATGCGGGCCCGTTCCTGAGCATGAGTCTGGACGTGTTTGAGACAAAGGATGGCCGGTTCTGGGTCAACGAACTGCATCCGGTGTGGGGAATCGAGGAACCTTCGGAAATGTATGTGGACGGTCGGCCCGGCCGGTTCGTTTACGACGAGGCAACCTGCTCGTGGCGCTTTGAAGAGGGCGTCTTCAACCAGAATGCGTCCTGCAATCTCAGGATTCACGCGCTCTTCGAGCTTCTGGGCCTGCCCTCGCCGCCGGCGTTTGACCTGTCGGCAAAGGAGGCCCGACCTGCAGGAAGTCCTTCAGTGTAAGGTGCCTGCCGTGGGTCGGCCGACCGCTGCCGACTGCCGACCTTCCGTCAGTTGCGCGGAAGTCAATATGACATGAGAACTGCGATAAACGACACGATAAGACGGAGACAGGAACCGGAAGTCCCTTCGCCGCGGGCGGATGGAAGCGGCTCCTGTCCCCGGAACCGACAACGAGAAACGCAGACATGAGAACCGCCGTCAACGACATGGTTCTGTCTTTGGGCACCAGGCTGAAGAGGTCTCTTCAGCGTCGGAGGACGCGCTTTGTGACCGGCGAGGCCTGGCGGCGAAGGCACAGAAAGGTATTCCAACTCCACCCGGAGTACTCCCGGCCATGCCCGAGGGGCGTGGAAAAGGATCACCTCGAGCTGTGGAGACAACTGCGGCGGGACGTGAACGCAAACACGCTGAGGGTCTGTTACAACATCTCAGGCCGTGCTGATCCAGAGATCGTGCCCGAGGAGGTGTTCGCCTCGGAGATCGAACCCGCCCTGAACCGGCACGACGAGTGCGTGTTTCTGGCCAACAAGAGCTTCTACAATCGCTGGTTTCCCGGCGACCTGTTCCCGGAGGCCTATCTTCACAACATTGAGGGGAGCTATTACAGCGGAGATTACCTCCCCCTGAATTCTGCCGGCGTCACCGGGATAATTGACCGCATCGCGTACCCCGTTGTGATCAAGTCGAGCCTCGGCCGGGGCGGAGGTCGAGACGTGGACTTCCCACAGGATCGAACCGCCCTGGAGGCACTGATGAAGGAGCGACGCAACTTCGTGGTCCAGGACTTAGTCAAACCGCACGAGTTCTTCCGGAAGTATAACTCCCACGGGCTGAACACCTTGAGGGTGTGTACCTACCGGTCGGTCGCCACCGGCGACGTACACGTACTCAACGCCGCCTTGAGAATGGGCAAGGGCGGATCGCTGGACAATCTCACCCAGGGCGGAATCGTGCGCTTCATCCACGAAGACGGCCGCCTGAACGACTATGCCCTGGACAAGTACGGACAGAAGTTCTTCGCGCATCCGGACACCGGCCTCGACTTCCGGAGCAGGGAACTCATCCCTCAATTCGACGAACTGAAGCAGCTTGCGAGAACGGTTGCGCAGGACATCTACCTCGCGCGACTAGTGAGCTTCGACTGCGCCCTCGACGAAGCCGGAAGATGGCGCGTTATAGAGATAAACCTAGCGAATCAGACTATTCGCTTCGCGCAGTATGCGGGCCGTCCCTTTTTCGGCCCCTTCACGCAAGAGGTCATGGACTACTGCAGGGATAACCCGAGATGGGCTTAGGTTGAGCTATGTCGGAGAACTGCTTTTGGCTAATTGCCCTTCGGAGGAAAGTTTGAGCAACACGCTGCGGATTGTGCAACTCGGCCGCGCGCTCGAGACGGGCGGGCTCGAGATGCTCATGCTCGACATGTGTCTCCGCATGAATATGAAGGGACACGTGGCCAGCGTATGCACGCTCCTTCCGGGGGATGGGTTAGAATCTCGGCCGGAATACAGCGAGATAGGCGTTGCGACCCTCACCGATCGTGAACGCCGCAACAAGGTCTCCACCGTGCGTGCAATAGCAAAGATTCTCAAGCGGGAACGCGCGGACGTGGTCCACATTCATAACTTCCTTTCGCAAGTCCATGGCGCTATGGCAGCCAGACTGGCCGGCGTGTCGGTGGTCGTAACCACTAAGCACGGATGGGAATGGCCGAGCCTATTGGGCAGCCGTGCGGCCGCCGGCCTGGTCTGGCGCCTGGCTGACGTACTCGTGACAGTGTCCAAGGAGATGCGGGATGGGTTCATCGCCGCCTACAACTTCCCGCCCGAGAAGACACGTCATATTCTTAACGGGATAGACACCGACCGATTCTGTCCTTTCGAGGGCGACCGAGAGTCCGAACGGCGTCGCGTCCTGGGGTTGAGCGGCCGCCCGCTCGTGGGCACTGTGTGCCGACTCGTCGAATACAAAGGCATCTCAACCCTCCTGCAAGCGTTCGCCGGCCTGCGCCGGAGGTTTCCTGATGCCGTACTGGTCATCGTGGGCGACGGAGCCGACCGGAGCAAGTTCCAGCAGCAGGCCGTGCAGCTTGGGATAGCTCCGCACGTCCACTTCCTCGGCATGAGAAACGACGTGGCCGCCATCTATCCGCTGCTGGACATGTTCGTGCTCCCCTCGCACACGGAAGGCATCTCGCTGACGCTCCTCGAGGCCGCCTCCTGCGCACTGCCCATCGTGGCCACAACCGTGGGCGGCAATCCCGAGATTATCGCAGACGGCCGCACTGGGCGTCTGGTGCCGCCTCATGACGCCGACGCGCTTGAGACTGCGATCGTCCGCCTCTGGGAGGATGCCAAGGAAGCGCGGACTATGGGCCGGCTCGCTCGCGAGCGGACCGTGCGCGAGTTCTCCCTCGACCGCATGGCCGACGATTACCTTCGCCTGTATCAGAAAACGTACGAGGCCAAAACAAGGGCAGCCGGACGCAAGGCCCGGAGGCGAACCATCAATGTCGCCTGAGACCTCAACCCTATCCGCATCGTCGTCGAGGATCGCTTGGACCTGAAAGAAAACCATTCGGAACGTTCAGAAGAGCGCAGCGGGGCCAAGGCCCGAGTCAGCCGAGAGGACAGCTCTTGCGCGGATCGCCGGTGGGCTCGGTTTCTGAGGAGGCCCTCGTGGCTGTCAATGCTGCTGCTGGCGTTGCCGTTCGTCGGCGGCTGCCTCGCGGTCCCGGTCCTTGTTCTCCTGTACCATTGGCCGACAGTGAACGTGCCGGTATACTACTTCACTGTGCGCCCCGCGGCCGTCTGGTTCTGCATGGTGGCGCCGTTTGTGCTGTCGGGCATCGTGGCCGTCAGGACGCGCTGGTTCCTGTGCGGATGCCTGCTATGGGCCATCGGGTTCATCGCGACTGAGGAGGTGCTCCAGACCGCCAAGCTCTTTGAGGGCCGGGCACGAGCAACGTTCCAAGAGACGCAAAGGAGCTTCCTTAACCCAGGCCGTTTTGGCAAGACAGGCGACGGCCGCGTGAGTGTCCCGCTGCGGATCGTCACGTGGAACGTGATGGGCGGTCGGCTCGGTTCGCGCGAAGCCTTGGAGCAACTGGCCGGCCTGGAGCCGGATATCATCCTGATGCAGGAGTGTTCGGGCAGGCGCATCCGTGAGTCCCTTAAGGAGTCCGACTATTTCCGTGAATTCAACGTTGACGGTTCTTACCAAACCATCCTGACCCGTTTTCCTGTTGAACGGCTGCGCGTTGAGCGCTTGTCGCGGTTTCGCTGCTATGCATGGCGCGTCCGCGTTGCGCCGGACGCCGACCTAATCTGCGTGAACGTTCATCTGGCGCCGCATAGGCTCCGAACGCAGATCATCCGAGGGTGGACTGTGAAAGGCTTGCGGAATGCCATAAGACACACTAGGGAAGAACTGGAAGGGGTGCGCGGCACGGTGGACCAGTTCGCCGCGGAGGCGCCCGTGATACTGGCCGGCGATTTCAATCTGCCGCCGCGTTACGCTGATCTTCGATGGGCGACCGCCGGACTGAAGGACTGCTTCGCCGAGAACGGGTTCGGCTGGGGCAAGACCGTCCCGACCAAGCTGCCGGCCCTGCGGATTGATATGATCTTCGTGCCTTCAGACGCGCGGGTCTACTACGCCAGAGCTGTGCCCACGCGCTATTCGGACCACTACATGACCCTGGCGGAAGTGGAGATCCCTGTCAACCGAAGCGGCCTCGCGGAGGGGGCATCCGCCCCGGCTGTTCCAAGCGAGAAGAAGGATCGTCCCGTGGCGGACGAAGAGAGCGGCGGGTCTTGATTCAGGTTGTGCAATGAACTGTCTCGTTATTGCAGATGTCTTTCCGAATAGGCACGCCCCTTGGAGAGGGCCTTACAACCGGCTCCAGGTCGAGGCCCTCTCGCGGCTCTGTGAGGTGACGGTCGTCAATCCACTGCCTTGGCCCTGGCTCTTGTCACGGAGGGCCTCGCGGAAGATGGTACGAAACCTGGACCCGGTGCTCGACGGGATCCCCCTATACCACCCGCTGTTCTGGTATCTTCCGCTGATAGGTCGCGGCCGGACTTGGCGAGGGGTCTGCGCGGCTGCGCGCTCGGTCCTCGATAACAAGCTGCACGGAGTGGAATTCGACGTGATCCTGGCCACATTCGCCTATCCACACGGCGCCGCCGCCAGGCATCTCAGCCGGCGTCTGGGAATTCCCTACGTGGTCAAGGCCCGTGGCACGGATCTTCATTCGCTGCCGGACCGCGGCGGTCGCCGTGAACGCACGGTCGAGGCACTGAGAGACGCCGCGGCCGTGGTGGCGGTGAGCAGGAACCTCGCCGAGATTGCAGTGTCCTTGGGGTCGACATCCGAGCGCGTCCATGTTCTGATGAACGGCATTGATGCCGATGCGTTTCAGATGACACAGCGTGAAACGGCGCGCAGAAGGCTCGGCCTTCCTTCGACGCACAAGATAGTGTTATTCGTGGGTAACCTCTTGCCAGTGAAGGGCGTCCTGACATTAGTGGCGGCATTTCGGGCCGCTGCCGGCGACGGTCGGCTTCTCGTCCTGGTTGGGGACGGTCCTTTGCGCCGGGAGATCGCGCGCCGGGCCGCAGTACAAACAGGCAACGGCCGAATAATGATGACCGGCCACAGGCCGCGACATGAGGTGGCGCTCTGGATGAACGCGGCGGACGTCCTCGTCCTTCCGAGTCGAAATGAGGGATGCCCGAACGTCGTGCTCGAGGCCCTGTGCTGCGGCACACCGGTTGTCGCCTCGGCGGTCGGGGCAGTGCCGGACCTCCTCGACGAAACGTGCGGCATCAAGGTCCCGCCGGGAGACACCGGAGAGTTGGCCCAAGCCGTGGACCGAGCCCTGAGCAGAGACTGGGACCGGCCGGCCCTGCGGCGGCGCGTAGCGGGAATGACCTGGGAAGCCAATGCGAAGCAGCTCCACGGGATCCTCAACCAGGCCGCCGCCGGTGCGTCCAACAGGGAACGGACCGGTGCGTTTGCCGGGCAGGGGATGTCCCCGGATAGCTTGAATCGTGTCTCCGGTGTCCGCTGAAGACAATTGTCCGGCGGTCCAGTGGAGATCTGACTTTCAGCGGCGGACATGCTCGAACGCGGGAACGCGCAAAGAGCGCTCGGTCGCACGCGGTGGATCAGGATTGTCAGGACGAGGACGAACACGCGCCGGTGAGATGTGGATGACGAGGCTTATGAGAAATGAGGGGAAAGGCAGTTCGTTGGTGGGCCTCAAAGACGCTCCTTTGACTGGAGAAAACGTCATCATTTTCTCAAGCGACGATTGGGCCTCCGGCCTGAAGACCAGCAAGTATCACATCGCGCGGCATCTCGCCCGGCACAATCATGTGTTGTTTGTCAACTCGGTCGGCCTGCGTGCCCCCACGGCTCGAGGCGGCGACGTGAAGCGGGCGCTGGGCAAGTTGCTGGCGTTCTTCAAGGGCCCGGTCCGAGTGCCGGAGAACCTTATGGTGTACACGCCGATTGTGTTCCCGCTGTTCCGCGGCGCGCCCGTGGTGAAGGCGTTCAACCGAATACTGCTCACCCTGTCCATGCGCTGGTTGAAGTTCCGCTATGGGTTCAGCGACCCGATTGTGTTCGCTTTCACAGTGGCCTTCAACGATGCCATTGGCCGGTTGGGTGAGAAGAGCGTGGTCTATTACTGCGTGGACGACTTGCGCAGCTTCGACGGCGTGGACACGGCCTGGTTCGACCGTGAGGAGGATAGACTCCTGTCCCGGGCCGACTGCGTCATATGCTGCTCCGAGAAGCTCCAGGAGGGGTTCCATCAGAGAGGACACCGGACGCACTACGTGCCGCACGGTGTGGACTGGAACGCGTTCCACAGAGCGGTGAGCGAAGATCTTGAGCGGCCGGCCGATCTCCAATCCATTCCCGAGCCGCGCCTGGGATTCTTTGGACTGTTCACCGATGACTGGATTGATTTCCCGCTCCTCAGGCGCATGGCTGCCGACCACCCCGACTGGCAGATCGTTCTGATTGGGAAGCTCAGCTCGGGACTGGACGTCAAAGCGCTCGCGCCGGAGCCGAACGTTCATTATATCGGCGTCAAGCCTTTCCGGGAACTGGCCGCCTACAGCCGCCACTTCAGCGTGGGACTGGTCCCCTTCCTGGTGAATTCCATCACACATTACTGCAGCCCTCTCAAGATTCTGGAGTATCTTTCCGCCGGGCTGCCCGTAGTCAGCACGGATATCCCCGAGGCGCGCAAGTATGCGGGACACGTTCACGTGGCGCGTAATCATGATGAATTCGTGGCGCTGTGCGAGCACGCCTTGAAGGAGCATGGTCCCGAGGCCCGCCAGGAACGATCCCGGGCCGCCCAGGCCTATGCCTGGGAAGGCCGAATCCAGACAATCTCTCAGATCGTGCGCGAAGCCGTCGCGGGCCGATCAGCATAGTTCAGGTGGGAATGGCATGAGAATACTGATAACCGGAGCAAGCGGGTTTTTCGGCGGACACGTCGCGGAGCTCTTTACCGAAGCCGGGCATCAAATCCGCGCCTTTGTTCGTCGCACCAGTAGGACGGACCTTTTGGAAAGGCTCGGCGCTGAGATCATAGTTGCCGATCTTAAGGACCACGATTCTCTGCGAGAGGCAGTGAAAGACGTGGACGCTGTTGTACACGCGGCGAGCACCATGGGAGGAGTGGCCGCGGAATATGAAGAGGCTACGATCAAAGGCACCCGCGCGCTGCTGAACGCCGCCGAAGAGGAGGGCGTGAAGCGGTTCATTCACATCAGTTCCGTGGCCGTGGCGCGCATGCGCGCAGCGGTCGCCGGCGGCGCAATAACTGAAGACGCCCCCTATGAGGACGACCCCGTCTTTTTGTCCAACTACACCAGATCGAAGATCGCGGCCGAGCAGGCGGCTCGGGAGGCCGGCGACCGGGGCCGCATGAGCGTGATGGTTCTTCGGCCCGGCCTGATGTACGGCCCGCGAGGCAAGTGGAACCTGCCGCGCATGGGATACGGCGTGGGGCCGAACTGGTATGTGATTATCGGGAACGGCAGAAACGTGCTGCCGGTCTGCTACGTGCGCAACTGCGCGAAGGCCGCTCTCCTGGCCGTCGAGTCGAAGGACGCGGAAAGCGGCGTCTTCAACATGGTGGATGACGACCTCTTCACTCAGCGCGAATATCTTCGATTCCTCAAGAAGGAAGTCCGGCCCAAGCTGAAGATCGTCCGTTTTCCCTACATTCTGTCTCGGATCGTGGCGTGGGCC
>SDBU01002517.1_pt1 | contig 24267 bp, 21 predicted proteins | sample 2277071 | NCBI WGS metagenome assembly SDBU01 (sample SAMN10397929, study PRJNA504765) | marine sediment metagenome | isolation source: marine sediment core GS08_GC12, 126 cmbsf | place: Arctic Ocean: Gakkel Ridge, Loki's castle | collected 2008
TCTCTCTTCAAATTCTCGATCTCTTGACGTAATTCCCGCTTAGCTTGCGCATCCAATCCTGGTATGCCTTTATCCCGGCCGTTTCTTACCGATAATCCTGCTTTTTTAACATCTGCTTCCTTCCTTTTCTTTTCCTCATCACTTTCATGGCCTTGGGGGTCCTTCTCAACTGCCGTAACTAATTTTGCAACTTCTATTGAATTCTTAGGACCTGGATTCTCCAGCAAGTAGTGAATATACCTCATCCCGACTAGGTCTCGTGGTACCACGATTTCAAAGCCGCGATACCTGATGAACCATAAACCGTCCCACTTCCAAAAGACATTGTCTTCCCGTCCCAACTGCTTCTCTGAGTATAGCGGCAAACTAGCTACGGCCTCAACGCCATCTGAAGATGGTGTAATCGACCAGGAAACTTCAATGCGCGGCGGATGACCGGTTGACTCTACTGCATCCCACCACTGCTTTGCCACACCGTTGAATTTCTTCCCGTACTCGTCAAGGTATTTACCTTTGGTCCAAATGCGAAGCGTTCCTTCTCGAACGAAGTCTTCCACCACAGCGTGCCGAAAACGATCAGAGAACTCCCTGCGAAAGTCGTGTTCTCGTTTTGAGAGGTCAACGAACACATCAAGTCCAGAATCCAAGCGCTTACGTTCTGGTCTGTCAATGAACCCAAAGTAGTTCCTAATAGGAAATCGCCTGAAGGAGTAAGGATTGTCGTCAATGAAATCGGCCAGAGTTTTTCGCACTAGTCGGTACTTACCCAACGATATTTCTTGTTCGCAGAAGCCTATGAAATCTATGAGAGTCTTGATTCCTCCGCAAATGTAATAGGGCTTCCTAGCTCCTGCCGATTTTTGCGAGAGGGCCAATCCGTTTTCATAGCGTTTGTCCATGTCAAGATAGAACTTCAGGTCTTCCAACTGAAGCTTATCAGTCAGGTGCTGCAGGCAATTCTCCCAAAGGTGGGTGCCATCCTCTCTGGATATCGCTTTCCTGATTGTTCTGAGGATACTCGCCTTCAAGTGGAAAATTTTTGGACGATCTGACTCCAGCCTACTAACCTCTCTCGGGTCCAACCCGCTGAAGACTACGCCATTCTCATAGGAGCCGTCTGGCCAAGAGTAGGTCAAATGCGCTCCAACAGGAAATATAAACTCCCCACCGGGGTCCAGGTAGATATCCATCCCTGGCGGCTCAAAACAGATCTGTTTGCTCTTGCCACTATTAGGGTCCTGGCAGTCAAGAGCTAAAGGCACCCTCGTGTAGTAATGCCTGGTGAGGCGGTCAAGCAGATCATGACGGGGAAATGCAAATGCAGGATGACCCGTCTCTATGACGTTTTCTCGATTCTCATCAAACAAAGCTATGAACTCATCTATAAGACCCTCCAGTTCATTCAGAGAATACAGAGGTGATCCCGGCTCGGAGAGTACCCGCGCCATAACGAAATGTACGAACAGTTGCCCGATATCTTTAGCGTTGAGAACGTCGAAGAGCCTTTCCTTTGGCAGGGCGGTTATTGCGCTCTTCATAAATTCCTTTACACCGGGCAAAGTCGGAAAACGATTCGGAATTCCTACTGCTTTCAAACAATCGGCTTTGGCCACCTCCTCCATGATCTGACACACTTTCTTCCCATCCAAAGAATGCGCTGCGGCCAAGTCCTGAGCCCAGGCTCTTAGAATCCTACGTTCTGCCTTTGATAATCTCTTCTTTGTGTCTGAATCAGCCATACTCTCAATGTCCTGAAAGGCTAATACCCAGATCCCATTGCTTAATCTAATTCTAACAGAAACTCCCCAGAAAAGCAAGGATTGTGACTGTCAAGGTCAACGCACGTTCGCCGCTACCATCGGAGGCGTCATTGCCAGTGAGCACTGTCGGCGTAGACCCGACTTAGTCCCATGTCATCTCGCCATTAAGATATCTACGAGCTTTCGGGCTTCTAACGGCCTAATGCTCCAGAACCTCTCGGCGTCAGATTTTGTGACCAGATCTCGGTAATGATTGAACAGTACCGTCGTGTCACGATGACCCATTTGAAGCGCCGTCTTCGCGGCGTTTTCATGAAAAGCGATGTACATGCTCGCATAAGTATGCCTGAGAATGTCTGGCGCCCAAGTAACTCCAGCGAGCCTGCGAACCCGTTCCCACAATTTTCGCGCATAGGATATGTGACCAGAATCTCGTCTGTACGGTAGAAGCCATTCGACTAGATTGTCGCTCATTTCTACATAACGCATCCGGCGTTTCTTAGCCGTCTCGGGCACAACCCGAATCAGCTTCTTATCAAGGTCGATGTTTTTCCAATCGAGACCCTCGATCTCAGCAGGCCTTAATCCGGCAAACGTGGCAATAGCGAAATACGGGATCATCTCAGGTACTTGAGATTCAGCAACGCGAATCAACTGAGTGAATTCATCAACAGTGAGAATCTTAGGGATTGTCTCGTCGACCGATACCTTCTCAATTCCGCGAACCGGGTTCTGCTGGGCGTACCCACGATTTATCGCGAAGTTCCAAAAACCCCCAAGTACAAGAAGATAGTTGTGTCTATTGATGCCACCTGTATACTTCATTGATCTCAGCCAGTTCTCAATGTCGTGTGTCGTTATTTTGTGGACGAGAGTCTTGCCGAATTTCCTGGCAAAGCGGCCAACCCTCGTGCGCAGATTCGTTATCGTACGAGGTCTCCTGCCGGCAGACTCCTTTGATTCGACGAACTCTTCGAGCAGATCATCCACTGAGATCTGTTTGTCTTTCGGAGTCGAGTGTTTGCTGACGAATTTCGCGGCATCCTCAAGCGTCCAACCGGAGGGCAGGTTCTCCAGCGCCCTCACAGAGTCCTGCCTCTGCTGCGCAGACAATTCAAACGCAGCTAAGCCATACTTGATTATCTCGGTTCGCTTTCGCGCCGCAAACGCTATCGCCTCGACCTTAGTCTTGAAGCTGTATTGACGCCGCTTCCCCGCGGTAGTGCCACAATCGACCTGCCAGCTATTTTCCCGCCGTCTAATTATTGGCTGCGATTTACTCATTGACTTTACCTCCAAATCGGGGCTATATAGCACCATAATATTCCATTGTACTGTTTAACAGGTTACGATCCTGATACATTCGGTGTCAAGCAGATTTTTGAGATTTCTGAGATATTTATAAGGTCTTGAAGCTAAGAAGGTTGGAGGAGTGGCTGAGTGGACAAAAGCGGCGGTCTTGAAAACCGTTGTACCGAGAGGTACCGGGGGTTCGAATCCCTCCTCCTCCGCCACCTGTTATTCAAGCCAGGCTGAACAGAACGATTTTGGGTTCGATCATGATTTTGTGCGGTCGAATTCACGAACCGGCCGGCTCTGGTGCTTCTACTTCGTACTTTCCTCCCGTTCTTCAGCGGGCGTTTCCTGCTCAGGTTCCTTGTCCTTGACCCTGGTGATTATGAGCTCGACCCGATGACCCTCCTTCTTGACAGCATCTGTGTTGACCCAAAACACTGTATCATCGGCAGCCTCCTTCAGTGGCAGGTCGACTATTGCGATAGGGTCGTGAAAGGTGACGATGTACGTCCCGGTAAGTTTCGCCATATAGTCGCCATCTCGTACAAATGAGCCGGTATACACCCAGTTCGCATATCGCATGGGGCGGTCGGCTTTTCTATTGTAGACCCAGTCCTCGGCTCGAATAGACTTCTCGTTTCCATTCTCCTCCGTGTAAACGACTTCAATTGTCAACAGGGTCCCCTCGGGGATGACGTCGTCGCCCTGGTATTTTGCGCTTACCTTCCCCTTCTCGCAGCCGATCATTATCAGAGCGAGGTTGAGATGTATGGCATCGACATCGGTTACGAAGAGGCTTTCGTGCGTTTTGCCGTATGGAGCACATAACAGCAGTTCCAGCAGTCCTTCGCTCATATTCACCTTGGCCGGGAATCTAACGCTGTCGCTATTTTTATCTATTACAATATTGCCCAGCTTGAAGCGGTTGTTGCCGAGTTTTTCCACGAGCCGCTTGGCATCCTGTTCGGATTCCTCGACAGCCGAAGCATGCACCGCAAGCATCACAATACACATGGAGATGAAGAGACGCATAAATTATCTCCAACTAAGGTCGTTGTTCGTCGTTTTCAGCCGGCGGAGCAGTCGTCACTGAGAGCCCGGTCTTCGACGCAAGGTGTCTCAATTTGCTAACCTGGTCGATGCTCCCGATCATAATCAACACGTCATCGGCCTTCAGCTTTGTGGAGGCAGGTGGGTTGAATTTCTGTTTTCCGGTTTCGCCGTCTTTTATCGCGACAACTATCGCGCCTGTTTTCTTGCCTATGTCTACCTCCGCTATCGTCTTGTCGATGAATGATGATTCGGGACCGATAACGGCCTCCTCGACCCTGAGCGTCATCTCCTTGTCCCTGAGCATGGTATCGAGGAACGAGACAGCCGCGGGGCGTATCATCTCGGAGGCGATCCTCATGCCGCCTATCGCCGTCGGGGATACGACGGAATTTGCGCCGACTTTGTAGAGCTTGTTCTTCGTCTCCTCCTCGATGGCCTTGGCGACGATACGTATGCTCTTGTTCAATCCCCTCGCCGTGAGGACGACGAAGAGGTTTTCCTTATCCTCGGGCAGGACGCTGACGATCCCCTTTGCACGTTCTATCCCGGCCTTGACGAGCACGGCGTCCTGTGTGGCATCTCCTATGATATATGGGAATTCCCACCCTTCACGCAGCTTTTCAGCATTCTCCTCGGATGTTTCAAGGAGTACAAACGGGGTCCTTGTATTGAAGAACTCCTCGACCACGTAACGCGCCGTTGCTCCCGCGCCGCAGATTATGTAATGGCCCTTCATCTTATCTATTTCTTTCTGCATTTTTTGTCTCCTAAATAGTTGAGCAAGCTGGCCTTCAAGGATGAAGACCGTCAGGACGGCTGTCGTGACGGTTATCACGCCCACCCCGATCACGATCAGCGCTACTGAGAATATCTTTGTAACGACATTGGGCTGATGTATTTCGCGATACCCTACCCCGAATATGGTGATGATGGTCATGTAAAGTGAATCGAGGGGAGAGTATCTCGTGTCGACGAAGCTGAAACCAATGATCCCTATAAGAACTACGACAAAAAGGCAAATGAGGGCTAATAATAAGCGTTTCTGGATACTCATATCGTAGTCTTCTCGTGGATCAATCGGTCATGCTCAGGGTACACGGAAGTACAGCAACTATTCAAGTGAAAACGCCCCCTTTTGCCGCGGCAGCTCCGGTATTTCGGCCTTCTCGCTGAAAAGACCCGTCCTGAGGATGTCGAAGAAGCCAGGCCGTCCTTTCAACAGGCTGTCGTATGAGAAGATGACGATGCCTCGGCCGCCGGCTTTCCGGCAATCCACTATCTGGGCGGCGATCTCTGCAGGGACGACAGGGCGCATGTACGCCTGAAGACCGACATAGCCATCGCGGGTATCGGAAGCGTGAATGACGGTCGTCGAGAGGTAACGGGCAAGCCGGCGGTCCTTTGTGTAATTCATTGATACCACGAAATCTACTATCCCGTCCTCAAGCCATCCGCGCCAGTCCTGAAAAGCCGCCATGTAGGCTCTATCCGCCCAGCAGAGCACGGCGGCCGAGACGCTAAGTCGCGGGCTTATCTTCCCGCACAGTTCGTATATGCTGCGGACAAACCGCGTCACCTGCTGGCGCCGGAAATCGTCCCATGCCTGTGTGTTCTTTGTGCTCAGTCCCATGTTCACTGGGTCGAGACCGGTCTGCTCCTTGAATTTTTCCAGGGCAGCTTTCGTGTAGCCGAACTGCAATGTCTTGGCGAACCGTGAGCCGGGCGAATATGGGATTGTATACGGGTAGCGGATGAAATCGAGATGTATCCCATCGAGCTTCGGGTACTTCGTTACAATTTCTTTGACGACGGCAAGCTGATACTCCTGCACTCTGTCGTTGGCGGGATCGAGCATTATCGTCTCGTCGCTGAGGTTCATATGCTTTGCTTCATCTCCCGACAGGCTGAAATTGCGGTAGTCGAGGAACGACCTTCCCCTATCGTCCATCATCACGATTTCGCGTCCGAGTTTCTTGAGCATCGGCGCGTTAAGGTTCCGAGCAATTCGAAAGATGTTTACCCAGGCGTGGACCTCGAGCCCGCGTTTATGTCCCTCGTCGATTACAAACTGCAGGGGATCAATGCGATCCTTTTTATTGACCTCGTCGAACGGGGCGGCGTCTGCAATTGACGAATCGAACCAACATCTGTTGCCTCGATAGACCTGCACTATGACGGCATTAAAGTTGGCCTTGGCCACGGTATCGAGCATCGTGATAATTTTCTGCTTCGACGAGAGAGTGCTGTTCGAGCCCTCGCATTCCACCCATATTCCACGGAATTCCTCCTGGACTGAATGCGCAGAGGCAGCGACGAGCAATGCGAGCAGAGAAATCGGCACAAGTCTTTTCATGCTTACCACAACACCTTCGAAATCTCGGTCTCTTTCAATCCAAACAGCTGGGCGATTTCGGACGAAGTGACTTTTCCCTCGACCATGTTTATCCCGTGCGCTATAGCCGAGCTATCTCTCCCAGCCTTTACGTACCCTTTGTCGGCTATATCGAGGAGGTAAGGGAAAGTTGCGTTAGCCAGTGCGTAAGTCGATGTCTTCGGCACAGCGCCTGGCATGTTGGCGACGCAGTAGTGCACAACGCCCTCTTCGATGAACGTGGGATTTTCGTGCGTTGTCGGCCGCGTTGTCTCGATGCATCCGCCCTGGTCCACTGCGACATCGACGATTACGGAGCCGGTCTTCATCTCCTTCAGCAGATCGCGCGTAATAAGGATGGGGGCTTTATCACCCGTTACGAGCACAGCCCCAATGAGAAGGTCGGCGTCGACGACGGCTTCTCTCACGGTATGGGCGTTGCTCACCAGCGTACGCACATTCGGCGGAAAGATGTCCTCGATATACCTCAGCTTGTCGATGTTGATATCGAGGACGGTCACGATCGCGCCCATTCCGGCGGCAACCTTTGCGGCATTCAATCCGACAACACCGGCACCGATTATGACAACCTTCGCCGGCGGGACACCCGGGACTCCGGCCAGAAGGATTCCCATTCCGCCCGCGGGTCTGGAGAGGTACCTGGCTCCTTCTTGTATCGCCATTCTCCCGGCGACCTCGCTCATGGGCATCAAGAGAGGCAGGTGGCCGTTGGGCAGCATGATCGTCTCATACGCTATGGCGACGGTCTCACGTTCGATCATCGCCTCGGTGAGTTTCCTGCTGGCAGCGAAATGAAAGAACGTGAAGACGATCTGTCCTTTTCTCAACATCGCATATTCGCTTTCCTGTGGCTCTTTCACCTTGACGATAATCTCGGCCTTGTTGAAAACACCCTCGGCCTCAGGGAGAATGTCGGCGCCGGCTTTGATGTATTCATCATCCGAGATACCGGTGCCCTCTCCGGCCCCAGCCTGAACATATACCTTGTGTCCGTGAGCGACAGCTGTCTCAACTCCCGACGGGATGGTCGAGACCCGGTACTCATGGTTTTTTATTTCCTCCGGAACTCCAATGATCATTCTGTTCGCCTCCTACATGCGGCTATCGTTTCTTGATCGCCTCTGTTTCCTTTTCAGAGAGTATGGTGATTCTCATGAGCTCGTCTTTCAACGCGGACCGGAGTTCTTCCGTTGACAATTTCCTGTCATTCCGTTCGGTGTAAATCGGGTTTCCAAACACAAAGACCATCTGGCCAAAGGGCAGCGGCACAATGAAGCTGTCCCACGATTTGAGAATTCTCTTTCGAGTGCAGTCGTAGCTCACGGGGACGATAGGTACCCCGGCGAGTCTTGCCACGGCGACAGCGCCTTCATGGACGCTGTATTTCGGTCCGCGCGGTCCATCAGGTGTTATTGCGCAATCCTTGCCGGATTGAATTTCCCTGACGAGTTTCTTGAGGGCTTCGGGACCTCCTTGAGATGACGAGCCTCTTATGGTTTCGCCGCCAAACTGCTGCTGTATTCTCGTCGAGTATTCTCCGTCTCTGCTGCGGCTTGAGAGGGTGACTATTTTCTTTTTTCCGAACAAGCGCCTGTAGTTGTACGGTATACCAAAGATTCTGTTGTGCCAAAAGGCAATTATCGCGTTGCCCTGTTCTCTAAACACTCTTCTTATGTTCTCAAGACCAATGTACCTTACTCGCTGCGTCACGCCGACGAACTTGATGAGGTAATACGCCAGCGGGGGTATGACCGCCATGAGCGCCCTGTCCTTAAGCTTCATTATCACGTCCCCCGTCCAGGAACTGCATGTCATAGAGCTTTTTGTAAGGGCCATTGTTTCGAACCAGGTCGTGATGCTTGCCGGACTCGACTATTACGCCTTTGTCGATTACGAGTATCCTATTGGCATGGCGTATTGTTGAGAGCCTGTGGGCTATGGCGAGCACGGTACGGTTTTTCATCATGCGGTCGATCGCGCCCTGAACCAGCCGCTCCGATTCTGTATCGAGCGAGGAAGTTGCCTCGTCGAGAACCAGGATGGCCGGGTTCTTCAGGATCGCGCGGGCGATTGCCAGCCTCTGCTTCTGGCCGCCAGAGAGTTTCACCCCTCTCTCGCCTATTACCGTGTCGTATTTCTGCGGAAGGGAGCTGATGAATTCGTGCGCATTTGCCGCCACCGCGGCGCGGATTATCTCCTCGTCAGAAGTCTGGGGCCTGCCGTACGCTATGTTTGCCCTGACGGTATCGTTGAACAACACGACGTCCTGCGTGACGATCCCGATCTGGTCCCTGAGCGAAGCGGTTGTCGCGTCCCTCAGGTCCATACCGTCGATGGTTATGCCGCCCTCGGAGGGATCGTAAAAGCGCAGGAGGAGGTTTACGATGGTAGTCTTTCCGCCGCCGCTCGGCCCCGCGAGAGCGACAACCTCACCTCTTCGTATTTTGAGATTTATATTCCTTAATACCGGCTCGCTGTCATATGCAAAGGTGACGTTGTTGAAAGCAATCTCGTTTTGGATGCTCGGCATGGGTTTTGCGTGAGGCGCGTCCTGTATGGCCGGCTCCATCTCGAGAATTCCGTATATTCTCTCCCCCGCGGCTGCACCCATCTTTATCATGTTGTTGAGGCCGCTGATCTTCTTCGCCGGCTCGTATATCAGGAGCAACGCTGCGGAAAAAGTGAGTATGTCAGCGAGGGTCATGTTGAGCCACACAGCGCCAACGATGAACACTGCCGCGATCGCCAGACCCCCAAGGACCTCGATAATCGGCTTGACTATGTTGAGGTTTCGGACGTTACGGACACTGGCATCGCGCAGCTTCTTATTCTCTTTGAGGAACTTCCCTACCTCATAGTCCTCCATATTGAAGGCCTTGACGACGCGTATGCCCGTGAATGTCTCGTGAAGGATCGATGTCACGTTTGCGAAGAGCGATTGGATTGTGCCTGTCTCGCGTTTGACCTTGCGGCCGACGATGATAATCGGCAGTGCAAGCGCAGGGAAAAGGAACAAAGCGATTAGGGCGAGCTGCCAGCTAATGAAAAAGGCGGCGGCTATCGGGAAGATAAGGCAAAGAGGCTGGACTATGGATTCCATCATTACGTTGGAGAGAGCGTATTCGAAGGTTGTCATGTCATTTGTTACGCGAGAGATGAGCTCGCCCGTTCTTGAACGGGCGAAGAAAGCGACGGAAAGCCTGTGGAAATGGCGATAGAGGTCGTCTCTGATGCTGCGGACCATGCTTTTTGCCGCCCACCCCATCATATATCTCTGGAGGAACTGGAAGATGCCTATCAAAAACGATACGGCGAAGAGAGCAGCAGCCACATACCAGACTTTCCACTCGGTGACATTGAAGATTCTCTGAGAGAATCGCCTTATCAGATCAATATCCGAATTTCTTTTCTCGATGACATTTGCCACGGTGTTGAGGAGAAAGGGCTTAAGGCCGTTGAGGATTGAGAAGATGACCATGCAGACCAGCGCGGCAACGACCACACGACGATATGGTCTGATGTATGAGAGCGTCTTGCGAAACACCTCCACCCTTTTCAATTCTGACGACCTTTCCTGATTGATGTCTCTACCGCCGACGGGAATCCACAAATTCGATGGTCCCTTCGGCGACCCGCTTGGCGGCACCGCCCGCGCCGAGAAGCTCGCGGATATGAAGAAGCTCTCGCCGCTTTTGCTCCGCTGCATTTTTATCGAGCAGAAAACGGGTTATTTCTTCCGCGACCTTCTTCGGCCTCGCGTTACCCTGGATGTACTCGGTTGCGACGGTCTTTCCCGCAAGGATGTTGAGGAGCCCGATTTTATCAACTCTCGCGACACATCGTGCGATGATGTAGCTGAGAAACGCCATTCGGTATACGAGCACGAAAGGCACTCCGAACCAGCCCATCTCCAGAGTCGCCGTGCCGGATGAGACAACAGCGGCATCAGATGCGTTCATAATATCATACACGCTGCCTGTCCTGACATCCATTTCGACATCGAACCGGGCGATTATCGCGAGAGCCATCTTCCTCAGGTTTTCGGATGACGCCGGTATTACGAACCTTGTGTTGGGAACACTGCGGCGTATCTCTTTGGCGACAACGGCCATAAGCGGGAGGATGCGCTCGATTTCGTGTTCCCGGCTTCCGGGCAAAAGCGCTACCAGCTTCTCGTCCTCGCGCACGCCGAGCATGCCGCGAAACTCCTCCCTGGCGTATTCCGTTTTGAGAACATCGACGAGAGGATGTCCCACGAACTCCACCTCGATCCCCTCGCTTCGGTAAAACTCGACCTCAAACGAGAGAATAACGAAGAACTTGTCGATGAATTTCCTCATTTTCTTCACCCGTCTACTGCCCCACGCCCACGTTTGCGGGCTTATGTAGTAGATGACGGGGATACCCAGGCTCTTTACCCGTGGGCCGAATCGGAGATTGAAACCGGGAAGGTCTATCAGGATCACGGCGTCGGGTTTTCGCTCTTCGACAACGCGAAGGAGATCATGGAATATGGAACGGAAGGTACCGAGGTTCTTGAGGACTTCGAGAAAGCCAACTACGGCTATCTCCGTCATATCGTGGATGACTTCGACGCCGGCTTCCCTCATGCGCGCGCCGCCCATGCCGAATATCTCGGTATCAGGCGCTTGTTTCTTGATGTGAGCGGCAACGGTCGAGCCGTGCAGGTCGCCGGAACGCTCGCCGGCTATCATGCACAATTTCATGTGGCGGCCCATTGGGCTTTCTTTCGCGCCTCGATATCGCGCAGTATCTGCTCGGCGACATCGACGACACGCTTTCCATCTTCGGCCGTGACACAGGGGGCGGAGCCGTTCCTGACACACTCGATGAACGACTCGAGCTGAAGCTTAAGCGGCTCCGATTTCTCGGTAGGCACGGGCTCTACCGCTATCTCGCCGCCGATTTTCCGGTATATGAGTCCCTCTTGTTTGCGATAGTCGAGTGAGATGTATGCGTCGTGCTGGAAGATTCGAATCTTCCTCATGTTTTCCTTGCTGACGCGGCTCACGGTGATATTAGCGATACAGCCGTGCTCGAATTCCAGCCTCGCGTTCGCGATGTCCTCGGTGGGACTCAGGACATTGACGCCCACTCCGGAAATAGACCTGATTTCGTCTCCGACAAGGTGCAGGACTATGTCGAGATCATGGACCATCAGGTCCATCACGACGCCAACATCGCATCCGCGTGGGTTGTAAGTGCATAAGCGGTGGGATTCGATGAACTGCGGCTTTTTCAGCAGGGATGACAATGCCTTTATGGCAGGGTTGAATCTCTCGATGTGGCCGGTCTGAAAAATTATCCCGGCTTCCTTCACCATATCGACAAGTTTGGCGGCCTGCGCAGAGGATTCCGCTATAGGTTTCTCCATGAATATATGAATGCCCCGTGGGATGAAGGTCTCCGCGACATCGAAATGGCTCACTGCGGGAACCGCTATGCTTACGGCATCTATTTCTTCCAGAATCTCCTCCACAGCGCTAAATGCCTTCGTTGCATATTCTTCAGCCACTGCGGCAGCCGTCTGCGAATTGGCATCAACGACTCCGATGAACTTGACGCCTTCCATCCCGGAATATATCCGCGCATGGTGTCTGCCGTGATGTCCCACTCCAACAACGGCGACTCTCACAATTCTGTTGTCACTCACTGTTCACCAACATCTTTCGGCTGCAATATTATCTTGATTGATTTGGTCAGCTCCGGACTTACGAACGAAAGCATTTCAACTTCCTTTTCAACCGGCTCCGACGAAAACGGGTTCTCAGGTGCGCTGGTTATTTTCTCGAAGACTATCTGTGAGAAATTCTCGCCGACAAATACTTTGAAGGATGAGCCGTCTTCGAGGAATATCTCGAGGTCCGCGATTTTCGGCGTATCGCCCGTCTCTATCACGGTGCCGTTGACGATGGCAGCAACGACGGTCTTGATTACATCGGCATTGAATTTCTTGGCGCCTTCCGTAAGGCCGTCACGTATTGCGATGACTTTCATCACGGCCCGCGGCACTTCGCCGGAGAGTTGTTTAGCGGTTACACGGATGAGAACGACCTTTTTATCGAGATCAACACCGTTCTCTCTCAGGAATTCGATGATAGGGTTGGGCGCGCGTCTTTTGCGTTTGCCATATGATTCATATGTGATGCTCGCAAGCAGCAAGGCTGCGAATATGATGGCTATTATCCGGTTTCTCATCAGGGACATCACTTTCCCTCCAGTTTCGGTTCGAGTTCCTTGATTTTTCTCGCGGCCATCTTCGCCTCGACTGTGTCGGGAGCAATCGCTGCAAGATTTCGATAGGATTGAATAGCCTCGACCCATTTCTCGGCCCTCACCTTTATCTCGCCCTGCTTCGCATAGAGGTCTTTGAGTTGTAGCTCCACCTCTTTGAGTTCCTCGGTCTTCTTGGAGATGATCTCCTTTACGATGTCCGCCTTCTTGTAAAGCGCCATCATCTCCCGCTCAACGGTCTCCTTCCCGCTGTCGGAAGAGGTCAGTCGCTTGGCGACCTCGAAGTGTTCCAACGCTCTGGAATAGTCCTCGAGCTCCACGTAGAGGTTTGCGGCTCGCCTGTTAAGGTCGAAGTCATCGGGGAATCTTTCCAGTCCCGTCTGAAGTGTTTTCATGGCCCGTTTTTTCTCGCCGGTTTCCATGAACACGTTGGCCGCGTAAACATAAGTCTCCTTCTTGCCGCCGTGCTGATCAAGATATTTCTCGAGCACAGCAATAGCTCTCTCCTCCTGTCCGGTCCGAAGGTAGATGTCGAGAAGCTCCCTGTAATACTTCTCATTCTCGCCCTCGTATTCTTCGAGGAACTGCTCGTATATGGGCACCATATCGCTCCATCTCTCGCTCTCCCGGTACAGTTTCAAAAGGGATTCAATTAACTCACGGTCAGTTGGATCCATTTCCAGCGCTTTTCTGTGCATTTCGATCGCCTCGTCGTTCTCGCCGGTGGTCATGTGGATATGAGCAAGTGACCTGAGCAGCTCATACCTCTCTCTCTCTGCGTTCTCGATGCGCTGCCTTATGTCGTAGATGGTCTCTTCCGGTTCCTCCTCACCGACAGCATGCGCTTCTTCCTCAGCCTGGGCGAGCTCCTCCGCATCCAGCTTTCCACCGGTCACATCACCGACCTTTTCGCCGGTAAGCTCGTCTTCGGCGCAGAGAGTCCCGAAAGCCGGCAGAAGCAGCACCAGTGAGATGATGGAGAAGGAAAATAATATTTGCTTAGATGTATTCACGACACGTCTCATTTTCTCTTGTAATCGTTGCAGGTTTTCGCGTTGGGTCGCTCGGGCCTCTTGCACACCTCTCCATAGTCGTATTTACAGGTGTCGCACAGGTATGGGCTTGTCCGGAATACTCCCGCTATTCTCTGTTTGATTCTCTTGAAGAAGGCCATTTCTACCTGATGCTCTTTACGCGGGTCACGTCGATCACCGGGACGTCCCAAGACCTGTTGAATTCCTCCATTCCCCAAACCTGCACGTGCTTAGTCATGTACTGCTTGAGGTCGATCGTCTCGCTCTTGACCATACACACGAGCCTGGAGCCGTCTTTCAACCTGAGTATTCCCCGGCCGCCTGCTGTGCCCTCCGCCGCAGCCACTGTTCCCTTCGCCGTGAGATACCTTGGTACAAAAGCTTTTTTCTCCTCCCGTTCTTCCCGGGCCTTCTTTTCCGCGGCGATCTGGTCATCGAGCTGCTTTTTCATTGCCCTGAGCTCTTCGGCGCGCTTCAAAGCCAGTTTCGCCTCATTGTCGAAATCGGCGTACTCCGTAGCGATAGTCTCGTACTCCGCTATCATCTCCCCAAATGGGACTTCCGACGGATCCTTCCTCATGTTGAGCTTGCGGACAACCTCTGCATTCGAGAGGCGTTTTCTTACCTCAGCGCGGCGGCGCAGGAACGTAGAATAAAGGTTCGGTCCGCCCTTTTTTTCGACGAGACTCTCATGCACCCACAGATAGGCGTCCTCAGGCGCTTTTATTCCGACCCATTCGCCATCCTCGCTCTTTTCCATCACCTCGACCTTGTCTTCGCGAAGGATCTGGCATATCACGTTGTGCCTGAGGGTGGGACCGGAACGGACGTTGACTTTACTGCCGATTACAACACCGTCCTCGATGTATTCGCTGCTCACCCACAGGGGGGTGTCGTCAGGGCAACGGATCTTGCGCCACTCTCGCCATTGGCCGGCGACATACACGAGCTCGCCTTTCTCAAGCCTGGTGACGATCTCGTAGTTGAGGTTGCTTCCCGCCCTGACGTTGGTGTCGTAGCCAAGTATGGCACCAGTGTATGGGTATTGGCTTTCCTCCACGGCCCGCGCAGGTGATGCGCAACACAGAACCATCAAGGCGATAAGACTGCGAAACCTCAGATTGAATATCGGTGGGCGCAAATTGAACCTCCTCCGTCTCAGGCGGTTTGCTAAGTCCTCAAACGCCGACCCTCCGCTGAGGGCATTGTTGTTCTTTTTGACGCCTCCTCTGTCAGCAGGTTCCCGAGTATCTACAGCGAAAAAGAGAGATTGGCCCGGTGTCGTGAAATCTCACTCGGAAGGTTCTGTCTTGGGCAGACCATACACAGCGTCACCGTCCTTCCACTTTCCCTGTTTTTTCAGGAGCTCGATTCGGTCATATCGCTTCAGCACGTTCTTCTTGACTTTTATCCTGCTGCCCTTTCCGAAGCTGGGATGCAAAGACATATGTTCAATTTCCTCCAGTCATGTTTTTTATCGCACAGATTATACTATTGGGGGTTTCGGATTTCAAGCAGCATTTGCCTGGCTTCGTCGAGTTTTTCCGCCAATTCGGGGGGTGTGTTTTCGCCGAACGGTTCCAGGGCCTTCTCGAGGTATTTCTCGGCCTCCTGAACATCCTTCGCTTCGTAATAGCACTTCCCGGCTTCAAGACATGCGGCGTAATCCTTTGAGTCGATCTGGAAGGCGTGCTTGTACTCCTCGGCGGCCCGGGCCCACTCCTTCTTCTCCTTGAATATATGCGCTTCGACAAGATGCATTTCTTTTACTGTTTTCGCCGGCAGATCGGTCTGCTTCTTCCTGAGGTTTTCGAGGACCTTTCTGGCGGTGTCATTCTCGCCGGCCAATGCGCAGGCCCGTGCCAGTAGAACCATGTATCTCGGATTGTCCTTATCGAGGTGGAGTGCATCGCGGTAATACCCTATCGCCTCTGTGTAGTCATTAAGCCTTGACTCTTGGCTTGTCTTGTTCCTGACCATATAACAGTTGCCGAGCAGTTCATATATCTCCGGATTGTCCGAATCTTTGCGCTTCGCCTCCCTGAGGATGGAGACCGCACGCATCACACTTGGCGGATTGCTGAGAAGGTTTGCCCTGGCCAACTCGATATCTGTCGCGACGAACCGCGCGTTTAGTTCCCGCGCCCTGTGAAGCTCTTCTCTGGCGTCCTTGAGCTTGCCCGTTTTGACAAGGAGTGCACCCAGGGCATAATGCGAGAAATAGTTCGAATCGTGTGCCTCAACAGATCTCCTCAGGTTTTCCTCAGCGGATTCCAGTTCTCCATTATCGATCTGTAACGAGGCGAGGTTATGGTAGGCCATCGCGATATCGACCTTTGCCTGCGGGAGTTCCACTTTGTCGAGGAGCTTTTCTCCGTTGGCTACAGCCATCTCAAAAAGCCTTATCGCCTCTTCTTCCCGTCCTTTGACGACATATATTTGCCCGAGCATGTTGCACGCGACGATGTTATCTTTGAAATCAGCGTTGATCGTCTCGAGTTTGGCGGCAGCATCTTCTGTCCGCTTCATGGCAAGGTAAGTTCTCGCAATGTTATAGCGAGCGTTGAAGAACTGAGGTGAGATATCGACGGCGTTCCGGAACTCGGCGAGCGCCATCCTGTAGGCCTTTTTCTCGAAGTAGTAGACGCCTTTCTCGATGTGTTTCTCGCCGCGTTTGACCTGCTGCTTATCGATGTCGGGCATCTCATAGCCCGTGGTGTCGCAGTGTGCACCGAAAGACAGGAAGAAAAGAACACAGGTGAAAGCGGCGACGGCAACAACTTCTCTCATTGTTTCTTCGCCGCCTCTGATTTGGACGTTCGGGACTTCTGCTTCTTACCAGGTATTCCCTTCATCACTACAGCGTCGTTGATAACGGCCCCGAGATGCTCTGCAACGAGTCCGCATTTCACAGTCATTACGTAATAGATGTTTTTCTGGATCCCCTCGAGCGATTCGAAATTCGCCTGCCCTTTGCTGATGATGAGATCAGCACTGTTGTAGGCCTTGACAAACTCCTCGCTGCAGTCCGAGAGGACTGTCCCGAGCATACCCGAGCCGTTGGAAATGACTTTCGCAACTTCTCCGAGCCCGATTTGCTCGGCGTCATCCATACAGGCGTCGTTAAGCATGGGTCTGCCTTTTACGGCCACAGTTATGCCCCCTCTTTCGAGAGAGCTGATGAAGAGCTTGTCGCCGACGATCTCGCCCGAGTTGTCGGTGAGGTAGAGAATTTCGCCGGCCTTCTCAATGTCTTCCATCATCATGGCGAAATCATCAACACGAAAAGATTCCTCGAGCACTTTCGTTATCATGGCGGATACATCGAAATCACTCTTTATGCCGAGGTCGATGATGTTGCCGGCGGCCGCCATCTTGAGTGCAGTATGCTTCTTGTCGGTCGAGTATTCGGCTATCTTCTCCATCCTCTCGTATAGCGCAAGCATCAATTCATTGCTTTTTCGCTTTTCTTCTTCGAATGGATCATCCACCCCAAATTTCGTGTAAACCTGTTTCAGGACGTAGTAAGAAAGCTCAGCCGGCGTCATGTTCAATGACAGCGACGGCATAAGCCTCATTAGCTCGTGCTGAATTTCAACAAGCTTTCCCTCATCGGATGTGATTCGTTTTGATGTGTTCAAAGCCTGTAGAAAGACACACGGGATGCAATCGACGGATGCTCTCACGTCTGATTCCTCCTCCTATTCTACAGTTGATTCCTTTACCCATTTCAAATAATCCGGGTTACCTCCCACTATAGGCAAAACGACAACCTCGGGCACCTCGTAATCATGGTTCTCTCGGACATACGCAACGAGCTTGTCGGACAATCCCGAGACCGTCTTGCAGACCAGCATTGATTCATCCGCCCGGTCCACTTTGCCGTTCCACCAAAAAAACGACCGTACCCCGGGTAATATGTTTACACAAGCCGCGAGCTTTTTCTCGAGAAGCCCCAACGCAAGCTTCTCGGCCGCATCGGCAGAAGGCGCCGTGATAAACACGACAACGAAACCATTGCCTATTTGTCCGACTCTGTCAGAGGTTTCCAAGTTCCTTTGCCCTCCTGCGCCATTGAGACCCAAAGGTAAATATATGTGACGGCGGCAGCAACCGCCACAAAACCGGAAAAACTATATACGATATAGCCCCTGGGCCACTTCAATAACAGCCACATAATTACAGCCGTCTGGAAGAAACTGGACACCTTTCCAATCATCAGGGATTTGAACCCGTTGCTCAGGACTTTCTTGCGCATGTACAGGATGCCTACCGCCATTATGAGCTCCTTCAAAATGACGACTGCAGGATACCATAACATTACCGGCTCGAAGGATCGTCGTGCGGCAGTCAGGGCGACTATGACGAGGCCGTTGCCAAGTTTGTCCACAATAGGATCGAACACAGACCCCATCTTCGTGCAGTAGTTAAAACGCCGCGCGATGTAGCCGTCGAGAACGTCGGATATTACCGCGACGAAAACAAGCCAGCACGCTGCATACCTCCACATCTCGCCCCCTTCGGGATACGTCGAGCTGTAACGCCATATGGCGGCAAGTACGATTGGAATCAGTACGAATCGCAGTGCCGTGATAAGGTTTGCCGGATTCATTGTTCCACTCTAATCCCGAGCTGCGCCCTCACTCTGTTTCAGTGACTCAAGGAATCTCCGGCCTCTCTCCAGAGCCTTGATATTCACTTCCAGGAGGTCGCGCTTCCGTTTTGGAAGCGTTTTGCTCAGGCCCTCGACAACGGTATCGACCCTGACGACATCCGTGCGGGCGATAAGGCATCCGAGCACTATCATGTTCGCGCACTGGACGGTCCCCAGCTCGTCCGCCATCTGTGTCGCGGGAATGCTTATGGCCTCTACGTCATCTCTCTGCGGCTTGGAAAGGACCAGTGTTGAATTCAGTATCATCAACCCTCCCGCTTTGATCCTGGGCTCGAATTTAATAAGTGAAGGCTCGTTCATCACTATCAGGGTGGAGACAGACGATATGATCGGAGACGCTATTTCTTCGCAAGAGATGATTACGCTGCAGTTCGAAGTGCCACCGCGGACTTCGGCGCCATAGGAAGGGATATACGTCACGTATTTGCCCTCGCGCATTCCCGCGAAAGCCAGCAGCTTCCCCAACAGCATTATCCCCTGGCCGCCGAAACCGGCGCAGAGGATTTCCTCATAAACACTTAATTCACCCATCTGATTCCCACCATCGTTTCACTTACAAGTTAAATGCTAATCCATCCGGGTGTGAAAGTCAAGGATTTTCGCACTTTTCCTGAATGCCGGTTCCACCTTTCTTGGCAAATCGATAAGGAAGAGGCAATGGCTTATGGTGCACGAATGCGAAACGCCAGCCAAGAGCATATAGAAACCCATTTCGGCATGAAAAAGGGATGCGATACCAGGGACGTGAAAAGAAAAGCGCTTTCAACCGAGAATCTGTTCTCATGTTACGCGATAAAAATCCAGCCAACGTGAAAAGCTCAACCTGCAAAAAAACTCGTGGGGTAGCCTGATACCATAGACTGTTTCTGAGGCTCCTTTTCGGCCTTCTTCGGCCATACACCGGCGATTTTCTCAGAGCAGGATTTGCATTTGTCACCGTCCAGGTTGTTCTGCAGGACGAAGTACCCCTTGCGCTCGATAATGAGCTTGCCGCATTTTGGGCAGTATGTATTCTGCGCTTTCGTCCCCGGGACATTCCCGATATAGACGTAGTGCAGTCCCTCCTCCAGCGCTATTTTGCGTGCCTTGTTCAGCGTGTTTACCGGCGTTGCCGGCAGATGTGTCAATTTGTAAAGCGGTTGGAACCGCGAGAAGTGCAGCGGATAATCCGGACCGATATTCTTGTAAAGCCATTTGCACATCTTCCGTATCATCGCCATGTCGTCGGTATACGTCGGCACGACAAGGTTTGTCACTTCGAACCAGACTCCCTCCTCGGCAAGCGTGGTGAGCGTGTCGAGCACCGGCTGCAATCTCCCTGAATTAAGCTTCCTGTATATCGCGTCATCGAAAGATTTCAGGTCGACATTCGCCGCATCCAGGTACTTGCACAATTCAAGCAGCGCCCCCCGGCTCATGTACCCATTCGTCACCCAGACGTTTCTTATTCCCTTCTCCCTCGCGAGCTTCGAGGTGTCGTACATATATTCATAGAAAATCGTCGGCTCGTTGTAAGTGTAGGCTATTGAAGCACATTTTGTTTTCTCCGCAAGCTCTACGACATTCTTGGGAAAGAGGTCCAGAAAATAGGGCTCCTTGGGCTGGGCTGTTTCCTCGGGCCTCTTCTGAGACAGCTCCCAGTTCTGACAATTCAGACACCGAAAATTGCAGCCCGCGGTAGCGATTGAAAACGCGCCCGTCTGCGGCAGAAAATGATTAAGCGGTTTTTTTTCGATCGGATCCACATGAACAGCGACGGCATTGCCGTAAACTAACGTATACATCTTCCCGTTACGATGGACCCGGACGCGGCAAAAGCTCCTGTCGCCCTCCTCGAGGACACACATATTTGGGCATATTCCACACTGGTAGGCTTTTCCCAACTTCCTCGTGTGGTACGCTTCCTTCGACCACTTCCAGATCTTCTCTGGCGCGCCACCTTTGAAAATGCCCGGCGCCGGAGCCGACTTTGTCGCAGCGACTGCATCCCCGGGCCAGGTCAGCTCTCCAAGCAACGATCCCCCCAATGAGAGGCCCAACGCACCGAGAGTACACCGCCTTATCATCTCACGACGGGAGATACAGTCGCCCACTTCGGCCATCTCCAAACTGTCTTCGAACTCCGTTCTCATTTCACATCAACTTCTCAGTCTTTTGAATACCAGGATACCCCCGCTCACCGCGTTCAGGCCGCCAACGAGAAGGCACGTGTAAACCAGACCCACCAGCGGTATCAAACCGGCGCTGACGGTAATCGCCCCCGCGGACGCGCCTATCAGGTCGGCGCAGTACAAAGTTCCCGCCGTGCGGGGAATGTCCTTCCCGAACAGCTTCGCTGCCAGCGGAAATTCGAAACCCACGAGAAAGGCCACCGCCACAGTGACAAGCGGGATAACCAGATTCGCGCCTGCGAAACCGAGCACAACACCCGTAAACCGCGCCAGCCCCATCAAGACAAAAGGCAGCGCAACCGACAGCATTACGACTGCGAACTGAACCTTCACCATGGTGCCGAGATTCCGCCTTTCCAGGCTGCGGTTAACTGTGAACGAGCCGATCGCAAGCCCGATCATGAACATCGTTATAATAACGCCAATCTTGTGATAAACGTACCCGTAAAGTACCTGGAACCCTATTAGTATCACTATCTCCAGGCCGGCTGCCGCAAAACCGGTCGTAAATACGGCAAATGGTACGGCTCTCATGAACGCAAGATAAATCAGCAGAGCCGCCCCAGCCGCAACAACGAAAATCCTCACCGGTGTCCCGAACTGGCTCAGCCAATACCTCAACGTGTAGTAACAGATCAAAGGGCGGAAATCCCTGTTTACCACCACCCCGCCGCGCGCAGCCTCCTCTGCTCCCTCGATCCTCTCACGAGTCAGCTTTGCGCCGGCATAGTATTTAACGTATTCCGTCGGCACACCCTTTTCGTCGAGACGCTCTATTACATCGTGTGTCAACGGACTCTCAGAGGCTATGTAATAACTCGTGTCTCCTGGAATTATTATAACATTGCTAAAAACCTCTTTCAAGGTCGAGTACAACGCTTTCGATAACGGAGCCACGTCGCGGCTCCGGGGGAAATTCTCAGATGAGGAAATGCTCGTCGATATCACCCCGTCTTTCTTCAAAACGGATTTCACTGACTGAAAAAATTCCACAGTGTACATCCGATTTGTTTGGACAGTCGCAGGGTCCGGCAGGTCGAGTATCACCGCATCGTATTTGTCTCTCGCCCTCTCCACGAACAACCTGCCATCCATTGAGATCGTATTGATTCTGTCGTCATCGAGGTTATCGGTATACTCTCTTCCTATCGCAAGGATCTGCGCATCAAGCTCAACATAATCCACTCGCTCAACACCGTGTTTCAATATCTCCTTCGCCGTTCCCGTAATCCCGCCCGATATCAGCAGCACGCGTCGTGGGCTTTCCGTCTGTGCCATGGCATAGTGCACCGTCTCCTCGGCCCGGATTATGTCATCCGTCGAGTAAAGCAGAAAACCATTCTCGAAGAAGTTGTACTGGTCCTCCAGTCTGGTCACGACGAGCTTGCCGTATCGCGAGTCCTTGTGCAGCACCACATCCTGTCCTTCATAAAGCCGCCTTATGCTGAAGTCATCCAGATCGTACATGCTCACGAAAACGAAAAAAACAGCCGTCAACATAATCACGGTGACGCTGAACAACTTCCTCCTGCTCAATGATCCCAGCAAAATCGCGGCGACGAGGTTAAGGGCCGCGGGGAAATAAAGGATGCGAAAAGAGTCGAAGAAATATATCAGAACAAAGCTGAACAGCGAGCCGCCGAGAATGTCGCCGATATTGTCGAGAAAATAAACCGTGCCAATGTTCTTTCCCTTATCGCGAAAGCTGAACAGCGAACACGCCACCGTAAGCAGTATTCCGGTGAACAGACAATAGGGCAAAAGAAGGACGAGAGTTGAAGAGAATATCGAAGTGAGGCCGAGCAGCTCGCCTCGAATGAATATCTTATCGCGCATCATGCGAATGATAAAAACGGCCAATACAGGCAGGAAGGCAGCGGTGACCTGAAACATCAGAAGCGTGTTAAGCTGAAGACGCTGTGAACGGAAAAACCTGCCGAGATAAGCGCCCAGCCCCGTCAGCAGCATCCAATTGGCGAGGATAATGCCGATCGTCAGCTCGTTTCCCGAAAATATCGCAAGGAGTTCCCGGAGCAGCGTGAGCTGAGTTATGATGTGAGATATCCCGAGGCACGTGATCGAAAAGAACAGAAGCTTGTTCCATCTTGACTGGAATGTCAGGCCCATCTTCGCACCTTAATCCTCGCCCTCGGAGCGCTCCTCGTTTTCCCTCTGCTCTTCTCCCTCCTCGAAAACCTGTGCCTGGTACACGAAGACCTTCGCGTATTTCCTCCTCCACGCATCCTCCGACAGACGCCGGCTGGCTTTCTTTGTCAGCGTGTTCAAAAACATCTCCTTATCGGGAATCTGTTCCCATACCTGCGGCAGATACGTCGACTGCAACTGGTCCACAAAGGTGAGGATCACCCCGTCAACGCCGGGCCTGAGTTTCTCGAGCAGATCATCGGAATCGGAATACCTCAGCTTCTTTGGCAGAGTGAGGACGCTGACCTCGACCTGGATTTCGTCCAGCTCGTCTTTTTCCACTCGTTGGAAACGGCGGTCATTCACCGCAGCGTTCACCGCGTTCTCGATCACGTTCTCGTAGAGCTTTTTGTTGGGTATCAGACTTCCGATGCATCCCCTGAGTTGGCCTTTTTTCGTCAATGTCACGAAACAGCCCCTCATCCCGCGGCATGACGCGGGCACATCCTTCTCGTCCACCTCGAGCATCTCGGTCGTCTCGAGATAATGCTCCAACGCCTCTCTGGCGAGACCGACGAGATACTCCCCGTCCTCGTGACTCAATTCCGGCTGTGTTTCAACGGGCTTTGCGGCTTCCTCTTCATCACCCTCAACAAAAGCAATCGCCGCATAGCCGACGACATTCGACTTCTCACCTGCCGTGTCCCCGCTGTTGCGCATATCCAGCAGCTTCGGCGTCCAGCCTCTCGCCTTCGCAATCTCGAGAAGAATCAAGATTGGGGTCTTGCCGCAAGCCTCAAAGTTCGGAAGCTCGAGAAGGTCTGTTCTCATCTCGATAATCATCCGGACTGTCGCACTGTCCAGCTTCTTTGCGGTATCATAATCGTGGTAATGGCTCAGGTCGGAACTGGCGACAATCAGCGACTTCTCGTCAATGTGTTTCATAATCTCCGACGCTGCTTCCGCCGTGTCCGGAAGCCCCGTCACCATAGGCACTACCGAGAAATCCTTCAGCGCAACCTGTAGAAACGGGTATTGTACCTCTATGGAATGTTCTTTCTTATGTGCTTTGCTATCCGTAATGAAAGGGCCTGCTTTTATCAATTTCTCCGCCACAGGCGACATCGGTATCTCGCCCAGCGGTGTCCCTACGGCATCGCATTCCGGTATCGATATGCCGTCGAACATCCAGGAATGGCACGGCCCAATCACGAATACCGTATCAATCCCGCTGCCCTTGACTGCCGCATATGCGTACCCCGCAGTCGGTCCCGAGTAAATGTATCCCGCATGAGGGACTATCAGCGCTCTCACTCCCTTGAGCTCTTCAACCTTCGCATCTCCAATATACTTCTCCACCGCCGCCTTCAGCTCGTCCCTGTCCGCGGGATAGAAAGCCCCTGCCACATTAGGGGGTTTGATCACTCTCTTACTCGCAGGCGCCTCCTGCTCACAGCCGATTGTGAGCGGCAGCATTACAATGCAC
>SDBU01002518.1_pt1 | contig 24265 bp, 22 predicted proteins | sample 2277071 | NCBI WGS metagenome assembly SDBU01 (sample SAMN10397929, study PRJNA504765) | marine sediment metagenome | isolation source: marine sediment core GS08_GC12, 126 cmbsf | place: Arctic Ocean: Gakkel Ridge, Loki's castle | collected 2008
AAACAATATTTAGTAGTTTCACCAGATAGTGTTAGAATTTAGATTGAATTTGGAAATAGCAGTGAAAGCTACTGTAGATTTAATTTTTGCCGTTTATGTGATAGAATGTTTTTGTTTAAGTTCATGAAATGAGCGGTGCAAGCTGCTGAGTTTTAATTTTTGCCGCTGTTCCGGCAAACAATCTGAGGAGGCGAGTAAAAATGAAGTCTCTATTTATAGCGGATTTTGTAGCTTTATGTGCTTCGGGATGTGCGAAGGAGGCACCAAACGGGGAAAAGGCAGATGATAGTGGGACATACTCTGAAGGCGATGTGGGATTCTGGACGTCTTATCTGGAGGACTGCCCGGTAACTGAGTCAGATAAGTATAAACGGTTCTACAACAGCCTGAAGGAGAAGGGGATAACAATTTTCCCAGGCGTCGTTAAACATGACGATGGAACTACATACCATCTGGCGTCAAGGGATATGATTGCCAGTTTCTTTCAGAACAGAGACGTCTTAAGCGTCCACCTTGTTGGTCAGGAAGTTGACCTCGGGGGGTTGGAAGGGATTAACAGTCAGGGGGCTTTGTTCGAAAGGAGCATGCCGCTGTTTTCAGACTATTTGAAGGCAAATACCATCGACTCAGGATATGCTCTGATGGCCGAATATGTTGTTGAAGAAACCATAAACATCATTCACGTCATTCAGTGTTATATACTTGACTCCGATGGAGATGACGCGTTTTCATTCCTCTTGAACTCACATCATAAGCTTTTTACCGATGCTCGACTGGAGACAGAAGCAGTCGAATCCAGAGATGAGTTAATCGGGAAAGGTGCTGATGTGATAATCAAAGCGTTACAATACCAGTTCGAGGCTTTATCAACCGAGTGAGAGAGTCCAGAGTTGGTTAAGGAGTTGATATGTCGCCAAAGGAAAGGGGTTTAGCAGCTATTGAGCATGAGCAACCCGATAGAACACCCCGCGACTTCTGGGCTGAGAAACCTACATTGAACAGACTGTTCGATTGGCTGGGTTATCAGGATGAGGAAAAATTGTTAGAAGAACTTGAGATTGACATCCGGCATCTGAATGCTAAGGAGCCACCTGAGAAGGAGGTACAACCTGGAGTCTATCAGAACTTTTGGGGTGAACGATATATTTACAAACGCACGCCGCGAGGATTAATGCGTGAGGACGTGAAGGGGGCACTAGCTGATGCTGATAGTTTCGCCGAATTTAAAGCGTTCCACTATCCCGTCCCGGATTGTATGGACTATTCCGAGCTTAAAGAACATTGTCGCCATTGGGAGTGTTACGCGTTGCTTTACGGGTTTGCAGATATATGGCAGCGCCCTGCATTAGTGCGAGGTTGGGAAGAATGGTTCATCGACATGGTCAAGCATCCCGAATGGGTTCATTTCCTTTGTCGTAAGTTCACAGATTTTTACCTTGCGGATTATACACGCGCGGCTGAAGTGAGCGGTGGCAGGATTGGCATCTACCTGCTCATAAGCGACCTCGGCAGTCAACATGGACCGCTTATTTCTATGGAGATGTTCCATGAATTTGTCGCTCCATATTTGAAGGAAATGATAGATACTATCCACAGTCTCGGCGCTTATGTCATGTTTCACAGTTGTGGTTCTATCCATCAATTCATTCCAGAGCTTATAAAACTGGGAGTTGATATTCTTGACCCGATTCAGCCGACTGGTCACCAGATGACACCTGAATGTTTAAAAGCTGATTTCGGCGATAAGCTATGCTTTCACGGTGGTATCGACATGCAAAGGGTTTTGCCTAAAGGCACGCCGGATGAAGTGCGCGCGGAGGTAAAACGATATTGTGAGGTTCTTGGAAACAGTGGCGGGTATATCCTTGCACCGGCTCATTTGTTCCAACCAGACGTTCCTCCTGAGAATATAATGGCGTTTTACAGTCATCTATAATTTTGCGTTTTTTAGAGGTGTTGGAACACAGAGGACATAGAGAACACAGAGAAATCCCAAAACGAATGTCTGAGAAAAATGGCTTCAGCAACTCAAAGCATGAAGGTGTTTGTACATACCAACCCGCTCTTACGAATACGCGAGATAATCCGATAATAAAACAGGAAAGCCGGAAAGCCAGAAAAAGAAAGTTTCAGTCGTATTTGTAATTATTAACCTCAATAATACCCAGGGGGCTCGTGAAACGTGATTATGAACTACCGCTTCGCCCCTTCGGGCAATTCACGCATCACGTTTCACGAGTAAGTATTAATCTAAATACTCGTCATCATCTTCATAATAGTAATCTTCTTCCTCGTCTTCGTCTTTTTCCTCTTTGTCTTCATCAAAAAAATTATATTCCTCTAAATCCATCAATATGGATATTTCCTGAGGAATCTCGATGTGGATTTTAAAAATCCAGCCATCATCTTCGGGTGCTCGGTTAATCACATCAGGGTCATCTTCCAGTATTTTATTGACTTCAATGACTTCACCTGTTACCGGTGCATTTACCGTAACTGTATCGCCGGTGACTAATTCTAATTTGCCTGCCGGCTCATATTGTTCATATTCATCACCTTCTTCCGGCAGTTCGACATACGTGATTTCACCACATTCTAATTGCCCGCGTTTGGTGATTCCGACTGTACCCATTATTGTTTCGTCACGCGGCGTCGCGACAGCAAGCACTTCTAATTCTATCCATTCATGTGTTTTGGTATATCTAACTTGGTTCAACGCTATGTCCTCCTTAAAGAAAAGTGGAAGGGGGAAGTCGGAAGTCGGATGTTCCGTTCTCCGTTCTCCGTTTTCCGTTTAATGATTATGGCTCAAATTTTTCTTTTTGAATGGTTATAGTGTTGCTGATGCTGCGTACACCATCCCGCAAGGCATCAGCCATGCTCTGACGAATTTGGAGTACAACCCGCGCATCTTCGTCGGAAATCACGTTAATCACGCGACCGCGCAGTCGATTCACCAGATTTAATACCGCGCCAAGGTGCTGATATGGCGTGTGAATATGAAATGTCTGATAGAATACGCGGGTTTCGATTGAAGCCGATGCCAGACACTGGCGAGCGCATTTACCATACGCACGAATTAAGCCGCCAATGCCAAGTTTGATTCCGCCAAAATATCGCACGACCATGCACATCACATTATTTAAACCGGATGATTGCACAGCAGCCAAAATGGGTGCTCCAGCAGAATTGTTTGGCTCACCGGCATCTGTGCTATATTCCCGTTTTTTTTCGACGAATCCAATGCTATAGGCATAACAATAGTGGGTAGCTTTCGGATATTCGACTCTGGCATAATTCAAAAAATCCTGTACATCTTTGATTGAATCAACAGATGTGCCTAAACCGATAAAACGCGATTTTTTAACGACGATACGAGCTTCGGCAATGTCCGTGATAGTTTTATATTCATCTTGCATTTTAGAAGTAATAAAGTTACCGTTTTACCCAATTAGTGAAAGCGAAAACGATATAATTGCATTTCCCTTCTCTATACGAATCTTTTCTGTATCTTTCGCTTGTGGTTTGTGCTGCGGCGTATATGCGAAATTGAATTCCCATTTATGCAGACGCAATCCCAGACCATAAGTCATCCCCTCAGTAATCCACAACCGTTCCTCCAGAATCACCTCGTCGGTATTCAGATTTATAACGGGTTCAAATCGTTGTTGGATATGCCGCATATATCCCAACCTAAAACCGATACGTTGGCGATACCACAATTCGCCGCCTGCATTAGCGCGGATTCCATCGGTGGAGGGGAAATGAAAGTCCAACCCTAAATTGATGAAGGTGCTGTCTTGGGAATGCTGATGACTTCCTTGTTGATATGCCACTCCTACGATAAACTCACGGCGGAGTTTATCGGGGATAATCTCGTTGGCAAACGAAAGTCCATTGCTCAAATTTTGGACGACGCCGCCGAGCCGCCAGTGTTCATTGAGATGCTGAATAAAACCAATATTGTAGGCGTATCCACGTCCGATGTTTTCGCCGCCTTCTACATCCTGAACCTTGGAGCGGATTAATTTCGAGTCCACACCCAGATACGCTCCTGGCGCTATCCTCTTCCCATACCCCAGCGTGAAGGCGAAATCGTTTTCTGGAACGGTATTAACCGCTTTGCCTTCATTGTTTACTCGGCTAAATTGCCCTTCATGTCGAAAAACAAAATTAAATCCTATCGTCCCAATTTTTCCGAGAGGAAACTCGTAATTCAGCACCTCAAGACCATAGGCGGGAAGGTCGTATTGGCTATGGTCTTCATATTTACCTGCATTGTTGAGTTTTGAGAATGCGGCAACGGTACGCGAAAATCGAATTAGGTTCAACTCCATTTTATTCTTATCTACCATAGCCAATCCTGCTGGATTGCTGTTGATAGAGCGCGCTCCTGCAACGGAGCCGATGAAGCTTCCACCCATGCCGTTATATGCAGCGGCAGTCAGTTCGTGGAGGAAATTCCCGCTGTATCGCCGCGCGTCATCGTTCTCTGATGATGAGGCAATGAGCGGAAAACTACACGCAAGCAATATTAGTAAGAAACTTAGGACTGCTCTTTCAAAATAATTTGTTAGCATTAATATTCAACCCCTAATCCACAAAAAAATTTGCTGACTTCAACGTTATAGTGTTATGCGCTGTTGACATTCTTCATATTTCCACTCTATGTAATCGTCACCTACAGAGTACGTCATTGCGAGGAACGGAGTGACGAAGCAATCTTTACAAAAAGAACGAGATTGCTTCGCTGATGCTCGCAATGACACGAGATTGCTTCGCTAATACTCGAAATGACATGAGATTGCTCCGCTTCGCCCGCAATAACATTCGTCATCCACCTGCTAACCAATCTTCTCAATATCTCCCATATATGGTCGGAGAACTTCCGGGATGATGACACTCCCATCAGCTTGCTGATAGTTTTCCAGGATAGCGACGACTGTGCGTGGTAGGGCAAGTCCAGAGGCATTTAGCGTATGGACGAATTCTACTTTTGCTCCGCGTTCGCGACGGAAACGAATGTCCGCGCGGCGCGCTTGGAAATCCTCAAAATTGCTGCACGAGGAGACTTCTAAATATTTTCCCACCCCTGCAGCCCATGCTTCAATGTCGTAACATTTCGAAGCGGCAAAGCTGATGTCAGCAGTGCAGAGGTTGAGTATACGATATGGCAGGTTGAGCAGTTGCAAAACCTCTTCGGCGTCTTTTAGCAGTGTCTCATGTTCTTCATAGGAAGTTTCCGGTAGGACAAATTTGACCATTTCAACTTTATCAAATTGATGTACGCGAATCAACCCGCGTGTGTCCCGTCCATAGCTACCAGCCTCTCGGCGGAAACACGGCGTATACGCGGTGTAGTAGATGGGAAGGTCGTTGCCATCTAAGATTTCCTCGCGGAATATATTCGTCACTGGCACTTCAGCAGTCGGAATTAGAAAGAAATCATCCTGTTCGCAACGATACATATCTTCTTCTAATTTTGGTAGTTGTCCTGTGCCCGTCATCGCCTCTCGATTCGAGACAAACGGCGGCGAGACCTCTGTATATCCATGTTTTTCAATATGCAAGTCAAGCATAAAGTTGATTAACGCACGTTCCAGCTTTGCTCCCAAACCTTTGAATAAAATAAAATTGCCGCCTGATATTTTTGCCACCCGCTGGAAATCTATGATATCATGATTTTCCGCGATTTCCCAATGAGGAAGCAGCTCAAAATCGAATTTTGGTTTTTCTCCCCAATCTTTGATGACTACATTGTCGGACTCATCTTTTCCCACCGGTGTACTCGAATGTGGCATATTCGGAATGGTCAACAATAACTCATCCAGTTGATTTCTATAAACTCGCGCTTCCTCACCTAACTGCCGAATTTTATCTGAAACAACACGCATTTCACTGATTGGTTCAGAAGCATCCTTTTTTTGTTTTTTAAGCTGGGCGATTTCTTTGGAAACAACGTTTTGATGATGTTTCAGTTTTTCGGACTTCACTAATAAATCGCGCCATTTCTCATCGCATTTTAATAATTCATCCAGTACGTTAGTATCTAAGCCGCGTTGTTGCAACATTGTTCTGACAGAATCCGGGTTGTCACGGATAAATTTCAAATCCAGCATAGGTTATTCTCCTGAGTGATTATTCAGCAACCTTGGCTGCGACTGCCATTCCACGAGGCAGAAACCGAGTTTTTCCGAAAAACTCGGTTTCTATACTATAGTTATAACATCCTTTCCCAACCAATCTCTTAGAACTTCAGGTACTATTACACTACCATCCTCTTGCTGAAACTGTTCAACAATAGCGGGAATTAATCGGCTGGTTGCCAACCCCGATGCATTAAGAGTATGTATATATTCATTTCTACCTGTTGCTTTTCGTTTGAACCTGATATTTCCTCTCCTAGCCTGGTAATCGTTAGCATTCGATGCTGAACTAACCTCCTTATATTCTCCCATACTCGGAATCCAAACCTCTATATCATACGTTTTAGCCATTGACGGGCTGCAATCCCCAGCCGCGAGCTTAGATACTTGATAATGCAGTCCCAGCCCCTGAACCAATCTTTCTGCTTTTTCAATTAGTTCTTCCAGTCCCTTCTCTGAATCTTCCGGTCGGGTGTATTGAAACATCTCCACTTTATTAAATTGATGTCCTCGAATCATCCCTCTTTCTTCAGCGCGATAGGCGCCAGCTTCTTTTCTATAACACGGAGTATAAGAGAAATACTTCTTAGGAAGTTCTTCTTCTTGCAGGATTTCATCTCTATGGTAATTAATCAGAGCCGTCTCTGCTGTCGGCAGTAGAAATTGATTAAATTTACCGTCTTCAGGCTTCAACTGAAATACATCGTCCTCAAATTTGGGAAACTGTCCTGCCGTATACCCGCACTGATAGATTAAAATATGCGGTGGCAGAATAAACTCATATCCATCCTTAAGATGCTCTTGGACAAAGTAGTTTATAAGAGCCCATTCTAATCTAGCGCCATCGCCCTTATACAGCCAGAAATTATTTCCTCCCATTTTTACACCACGTTCATAATCAACCAAATTCAAGCTATTAACTAAGTCAACATGGTCTTTGGGGGCAAAATTAAATTCCGGCTTCTGACCCCATGTCTGAACCAATTCATTGTTTTCCTTCCCTCCCGGAGGAACATCATCAGCAGGAATATTAGGCAGGTCTTCAAGGAATGACTTTATCTTTCCTTCCAATTCTGATAGATTGGTATCAAGACCTTTTATTCTATCAGATACGCTCTTCATTTCATCAAGGACTTCGCGTACATCTTTGCCTTCTTTTTTCATCAATGGGATTTGCGCAGATACTTTCTTTCTTTTTGCCCTTAACTCGTCAACCTCAGTAATTAATTCTCTTCTTTCTTTATCCCATTGAAGTAGTTCGGTAAAATCTACATGGTCTATGCGTTTAAGAAGCGCTTTTCTGACTTCTTCAGTTTTCTCTCTAATTAGGTTTATGTCTAGCATATTGGAAAGACCTCCTTCATCAGTCTAAGGACACCACTTTTAATTCTCAAAATGCCGAAATGAAAAAGCCACAGATTGTATTATAACGACAACCTGTGGCTTTTATTTTACAAAAACAATTATTGGCGGATCCGACGGGATTCGAACCCGCGATCTTCGGCTCGACAGGCCGATGTGTTAAACCAGGCTACACTACAGATCCATAATCTAATAGGCGAGACAGGACTTGAACCTGTGACCTACGGCTTGTAAGGCCGCCGCTCTAGCCAACTGAGCTACCCGCCCGAATTATGAAAGCCTTTAAAGTATATAGCAAAATATTGTTTTTGTCAAGAAAAAAATTCATAATTTTTACTGAAATGATTTTTTCAAAATGGCAAGATTCTTCCTTCTGACCTGCCTGCAAAAGTATAGATTTTTCAAACGCCAAAAACAATGGTTTGACTTTATGCCATTATATATGATAGAATGATTATACTAAAAGGTAGACACTGATTAACAGACAGCAATGCTTACCATCGGCACAGGTCCTGTGTCTCACATCCTGTATTTTTATTTCGTAATTCGTAATTCGTAATTCGTTTTAAGAGGAGGTTATTATGGTTGAGATGGAGACCATTGTTTCCCTCTGCAAGCGCAGAGGTTTCATCTTTCAGAGTTCGGAGATTTATGGCGGCTTCGGCGGCTTCTGGGATTATGGTCCATTGGGAGTAGAACTGAAGAACAACGTCAAGCGCGTTTGGTGGCTCGATATGGTAAACAGGCGCGAGGATATGGTTGGCTTGGACTGCGCCATCGTGATGAATCCGCGCGTCTGGGAAGCCAGCGGACATATAGAGCAGTTTTCAGACCCGATGGTGGATTGCAGAGAGTGCAAGCATCGATTTCGCGCTGATGATATTCCTGATGAACCGTGCCAGGTCACCGGCGGCGAGCACGACCTGACCGAAGCGCGCCAGTTCAACCTTATGTTCAAAACCTATGTCGGTCCCGTTGAGGATGATGCGTCCACAGCTTATCTGCGCCCTGAAACCGCGCAGGGCATCTTCGCTAACTTCGACAACGTGCTGACAACCATGCGCAAAAAGTTGCCATTTGGCATTGCGCAGATTGGCAAGGCGTTTCGCAACGAAATCACCCCCGGCAATTTCATATTCCGCGACCGTGAGTTTGAACAGATGGAGATAGAGTTTTTCGTCAAGCCGGAGGATGCTGACGAATGGCTAAAACGCTGGGTAACGGAACGGTTCGAGTGGTATAGCAGCTATGGCATTCGCAAGGATAACCTGCGTTTGCGGCAACATGACGAAGACGAGTTGGCGCACTACTCGAAGGAGTGTTGGGACATTGATTATAACTTCCCAATGGGCTGGTCGGAGTTGGAGGGCATCGCCAATCGCGGCGACTATGACCTGACTCAGCACGCCACATACAGCGGACAACGGTTGGTATACCTCGACCCTGAAACCAAAGAACACATCGTGCCCCACGTTATCGAACCATCGGCGGGCGTGGATAGGTCGGTGCTGGCGTTTCTAATTGACGCCTACCATCAGGAGATAGTCCGGAAGGACAAGCGCACGGTGTTGCGGCTACATCCTGAACTGGCGCCCGTGAAAGTCGCGGTGTTGCCGCTCGCGCGCAACCGTCCACCCATCGTCGAGATGGCGCGTAAAATTGCCGCCGACCTGTACAAGTATATGCCCGCGATGTATGATGACACCGCCAGCATAGGACGGCTCTATCGCCGGCAGGACGAAATCGGCACGCCGTTCTGCGTTACTGTTGACCACCAGTCGGCAATAACCGACGACGAAAAATACGACGGCAAAGTCACCATCCGCGAGCGCGACAGTATGGAGCAAATACGTGTGGACGCCAGTCAGGTGGTACAAAAACTCAGAGAACAACTGGAGGAAGGGAGTAAGACACTCTGACGGTTGTCAATAATACCATAACATCTTGAAGGGTGGCTGCAATATGCGAATATGCTTCAGTCAACTGACATTCCAGAGGACACCAAGCATGAGATTCCAACAGCTTTGCATCCTATTTTTAGTATGCTGGCTGGTTTCATTTGCATCAAACGTCGCTGGATTGCAGTCTGACCTAAGATTTAATTCGAGATTCCAGCCTGTGCTGTGGTATCTGGATATCGAATCACGGACGATAGGTCCTCACCAGCTATACTTCGATGACCTCGTGCCGGAGTTTTGTCTTTATGGCGATGGGACTTTAATTTATCGGGACAAAATATCCTTCGCCGCGGGCAAGTGGAGATATGTGAAACTCAACGAGCAAGAGGTGAAGGATATACTTGACGAGACGCTTAAATCCGAAATCACATCCTATAACCCGATGAAGATGGCCTTATCAAAATCGTTTGTGGTATCAGACCGCGCCACTACTGTTATCGGAGTGAAGTTAAAGCATTTAGGTAGTGATGTTCAATATGTTCAAGAGGTTTCAATATACGGTTTGGAAGTGTTGATGCGCAAGTTTCCAGAGATAGAGATATTCAAGAAACTGTTACATTTAGCAAGGTTCTTAGAGGAGTATAAACATCCCACAGCGGAGGATTACAGACCTGAAGTTGCAGAGCTTAGTATTGTTGAGATGCCTTTGGAGCGAATGGCAGAGACACTGCGTAAGGATGTCATAACTCACTGGGATAGATTGCCTAAATGGGATGTACGCGGGGTGAAGCTTGATAAGACGGAAAAGCAGGGACGGCATAACATCTTGGAACTGAAAGGTAAGAAGATAGATGATGTGCTTAAGGTTTTGAATATTGAGGACCAACCGAGAATGCATAAATACAAAGGCAAATTATACTATGTTCAGTTTCGACCGGTGTTTCCTAACTTTCCGAGAGATAGGACTTATCTTCCATTTCCTGAGATGATACAACCTGATGGTAAGATACGGTTGAGCCCGTAGCGTAAGCACATGCTTACCCATTTCGAAAACACAGGGGGGCTGGCTGGAGAATTGCTATGGATAACCAAATTACCCAAGAAGGAGGAAAAGATGGTTGTATCAATTGTTGGCGGAGTTTTGCTAATTTTGCGCTGTACTAATTCCCAGGAAGTGCTCATCTTCTCAAATTCTGAGTTTTCTCGGAAAATCTGAAACTTGCTTCACATTTGATAAATGAGTGTTGGATGATGTATTCTTCATTGCATGGAAACTAATATTGAACAAATTAGCAATTTTCAAACTATTTATACAAGGAGGAACCAAGCATGATAGAAATAGCCGAAGTTCTGCCGCCGCGGCCAACACCGCTTTGGAAATTGGTCAAACAATGCGGCGTCAACCATGTCGTCGGCGTCATGGACTTTAGTAGAGGCACTGAGAATGTCAGCCGCGATGAACTGCCTTGGGGGTTCAAGTCATTGGCACGCATAAAGGAGGCCTATGAAGATGGCGGATTTGAACTAGCCGTGATTGAGAGTAGACCACCGTTGAACAAAGCAAAGCTGGGACTACCAGGGCACGACGAGGAAATCGAAGCCGCCTGTGATTTAATTCGCAACATGGGCGCGCTGGGTATCCCAGTTTGGTGTTACGAATGGATGCCGGTTCTCAATTGGATTCGCACCTCGACCAAAGTGCCTTCGCGTGGTGGAGCACTGTCAACCGGCTATGACCATGAACTCATGCGCGATAAGCCGCTGACGGAGGCAGGCGTTGTCACCGAGGAACAGTTGTGGGATAACTTGAAATACTTTTTAGAACGTGTCGTGCCAGTGGCAGAAGAGGCTAATGTGAAACTGGCGATGCATCCGGACGACCCACCGCTATCGCCCATACGCGGCCTAGGACGAATCATGCGTAGCGTCGAGAATTACCAGAGGCTCCTTGAGCTTGTCTCCAGCCCGGTCAATGGCATTACTCTCTGCCAGGGGAATTTCACCTTGATGACCGATGACCTGCCTGCTGCCATTCGTCACTTCGGACAGCAGAACAAAATTTTCTTTGTGCATTTTCGCGATGTGCGCGGTACGCCCGAAAAGTTTGTGGAAACATTCCACGACGATGGGCAAACTGATATGTTAGCCTGCATACAAGCCTACCGCGACATCGGCTTTGAGGGTGTGCTGCGACCTGACCACGTTCCGACGATGGAGGGTGACAGCCATGACAACCCGGCGTATTCATCCATTGGCCGGCTCTTTGCCATCGGCTATATCAAAGGGTTGCGCGAAGCCGTATACGCTAACTGAAGAAACTTTTCCACGCCGATGTGTTGCAAAGTGAAATGACCTTTGCCGTCGTTTTCCGTTTAATCTGGCAAAGGGTGGGCATTGCTGTGTAAATAATCCAAAACCGTGTGAAGACAAATCTGACAAGCAATGCCCATCCGGCTAACGCGAACAAATTCATAGTCGGCGTGCGCCGTGGCAGTATCGAACCCCCACAATACCGCAGGAACACCGCCATATCTCACCAATCGGCATACGTCGGTTACCAGGGATGTTCCTCCCACTTCGATTTCTTGACCTGTTACTGCCTTATAAGATTTTCTCAGCGATTGAACCACCGGTTCATCAGGATTGACTTCATACGATTCGCCGACGAATTCCCAACTGTGTTTAATATCAATGCCTTCTGGACAACTAATGGTTTGCAGTAGCTGTTTCAATTCATCCTGCATCTCTTGGAATGAATGGTTCGGATGCCATCGGTGGTTTCCCTGCAGATTACACGCCTTGGGCAATCGGTTGTAAAAATCACCATAGTGAAACTGTCCCACAAACGAAGTTTCTGCTCCCAGCAGCGGATAGCTATGAGTTTGGTCCTGCCACTGTTTGTTCTTATCAAGCAATGCATTGATAACCTCTACAGCCGTTTTCAATAAATCGCCACCGTTAGTACCTGCTTCTAATTCATGGCACGCCGAGCCCTGGCGCTCTAGCGTAATATTCCAAATGCTTTGGCCCTTTGCCATAATCATTACGGCATCATTGGGTCCTTCAAATACCAGCGCTGCATCGCCTTTTATACCTTGTTCGATGAGATGCAACAAGCCCTGCTGGTTACCGTCGGGAGCTTCATGCAGCCCGTATACGGTAACCAATATTTCCCCGGGAAAACTAACATCATTTTCCCTTAACACGCTGATAATCTCCAGAATTCCCGCCAGTCCATTTTTCATATCTGCCACCCCACGACCACTGATGGTATGATTTTCAAACGCATGTTCAGGATGAGGCACATTGATATGGTCGATATGGCCGGCCAACTGGAAAACCTTGCCCGGCCGATTGCCTCGCAAACGCCCTATGACATTTGGGCTATCGTAAATAGTCTCGTCCACTTCAACCTGCGCGCCAGCAGCAGACAACATCTCCGCAAACACCAATGCTGCCTTCCTTTCATGACAAGTGGGGCTGGGTATTTGGACTATACGCCAAAGATTCTCCGCCATTCGTGTAACGTTAATTTGTCGTAACAACTGTTCGATGCCTTTTACCATTTAACAGACTCCAGAGTTATAATAACTACATTGTAAAATAAATTCTGTAGGGTGAGCATTGGTCACCGATTTGACGTTTTGATGGGCAATGCCCATCCTACAATGATAGTCAAAACATATTTGACAGAGTACTGCTTTGTCACATTAAAATTGACAAGTCAGATTTTTGACTGGAGTAGCAGAACTTGTTCTGCGTTGTTTGGGAACTACGCGAGACAAGTCTTGCTATTCCACTCAGATATCAAACCGCCGATTCAACCTATCAAATATTGTGTGACAGTCCACTACGTTGTTACAGTATCCAAAGCCTCTTTCAAACTTTTGTCGATTAGTGCGAACATCTCATCCAAGTCGGACTCTTTCGCAATAAGTGCCGGCGCCACCGCAAACCAACTCGGGTCAATCCGCATAATTAACCCGTTCTTCAACGCTGTGTGTTTCAAGGCTTTTCCCAATTCTGGAAAAGGAGCATTCGTTTTGATATCCTTAACTAACTCCACGCCCAGTAGAAGCCCTTTCCCACGCACTTCGCGCACTACTCCGTATTTCTTTAGACTTTCCAGCTTGGCAAAAAGATATTGTCCCAGGTGCCGTGCCCTCTCGTCCAAACGTTTTTCCACAATCTCATCAATTACGGCGATACCCACTGCGCAAGCCAACGGATTGCCAGCGAACGTATTACCGTGGGCAAAATTCAGTTCCTCCTCCCTCGGACCGTAAAACGCCTCTGCCATATCTTCCCTGGCTATCATTGCTCCCAGAGGAATTACCCCGCTGGAGAGTCCCTTACCACCACAAATAATATCCGGCGTTACACCAAAAGTTTGAGCCGCAAACATATTGCCCGTTCGACCATAGCCGGTAATAATTTCATCGTATATGAGCATTACATTATACTGGTCGCAAATTTTCCGGATAATCTGAAAATATTCGTCTGTGGGCGTGATAATTCCTCCGGTGTTGCCAATCGGTTCGATAATTATCCCGGCTACGGTTTCCGGGTCTTCATTAACAATCACGTCCTCAAACATCCTTGCCGCAAAACGATTGCACTCCTCCCACGACGGAAAACGGTCACGCAGATACGTGGGCGGGAATACCTTCAAAAATCCCGGCATCTGCGGTTCAAATTTCGTCTTGCGTTTGCCGGTTCCACTGGCGGCCATCGCCCCAAATGTGCTGCCGTGATAACCGAAATAGCGGCTGATAAATTTGTATTTACCGTGGTGCCCTGTCTGCTTGAAGTATTGACGCACAAACTTCATCGCTGACTCGGTGGACTCCGAACCGCCGCTGTAAGGCTTGACGTAATTCAGATTTTCTGGTGTTACCGAACCTAGCTTCTCAACGAATTCCAGAGTCTTCTCCGAAATACCGTGTAATGGTGGCGCAAAGGTTATCTCCTCCAACTGCCGCTTCAGCGCTTCCACCACCCGCGGATGGCGGTGCCCCAAACAAGCAACAAATATACCACCAATGGCATCAAAATACCGTTTACCTTCATTGTCCCAATAATACAGCCCCTCAGCTTTATTTAAAAGTAGGGGATTCTTGAGAAACTCAGATGTCTGCTGGTAATCCAAAAAAGTTCGCTTAATCAAGGCTTCCTGGCGCGTTGTAAGTTTCACGATACATTTCTCCTTTTCTGCTTAGGTTTTATCGTACCAAAAAGCAGTATATCCGTCAATTACTTTTTCAGATAAATTATACCAACTTTCCATCCGCGTTATCACGGCAAAATAAAAAGCCCACATGGTGTAATACTCAAGTCTAAACTCAAAAAAAGTAAACAATATGAAATTTGGCAAAACCCACTTCAAGTTGCTTTCCAATACAAAGCCCTTTTGGATGAAGGTCGAACTCAAACTGATGTAGCGAAGATTGTGGGAGTTAGCAAAGCGCGAGTGTCGCAAATGATAAACTTGCTGAATCTACATCCTGAGATTCAAGAATACCTGAATAATACAAAAAACGATTTGGACAGTAAGCAAGTTTTAGAAATGTCTGTCAAGTTTGTCAACATTCCCCCCCGTGGTGGGGTGACTTTGTGCGGTTAAAAAGTTTACAATGTTTTCTAAAACTTGCTTAAACTGCTTACTGAGAGAAAGCTCCGTAAGATAGCACAAATTCAAAATCATGGAGAACAGTTAAGAGCTTTTCAAAACTTAATTTCCTATTTGTATTAGTCAGAGATATGTTGCAGTAGAAAATTGCGAAAAATCGTTATTTTCGGCTGTTCATTACAGTTCAGAAGCGTAAATCGTTTTTGGCTTTTCAAATAACGATTTCTGCAGTTATCAAATTCTTTAAGCTAGTGGATTGTAAGCTAACGGCGTCGGGCTCGTCACCACTATGTCCAGCCGATGGCGACCAGTTTCACTTGCACACCTTCAATCATCTCTTCAGCCGAAAGTTTTTCAAGAATGGTCTCATCATCGACGGGTACAAACATCGCCACGGTCACCTGTTCAAAGCCAAGACTTTTGGCATACTGCGCCGCTTGCTTTCGGGCAGATTTTGCTTCATAAATATCGACAAAACTTTTTACCTCAATAATGCCGCGTTTGGCGCCACAGCGAATATGAAAAGCCGCTTCGCCCCTCCGCTTCGCTACGGGAATGTCAACTTTCCCATTTCCAGTGGGAAATTCAGGACTAATCACACACCGCCTTCCCAGCGCTGTCTGAAGCCAGGTAAAGAGATGAAAGTGCCCTACTGCCTCTGTCAAATGCAAGTCTGTCTCCCTGCGCGGCTGTTCTTTCCAAGTATTGATTCCTTCATCCTTTAGGCGAAGCAGGTAGTCTTTATATCGTCGGAGCAAAACCGGTAAATCGAGTGATGTTCCCGAGAAGACATCCGCTAAGTCATCCAATGGTTGTAGGGCAAGAATTGGTGTTCTATCTCCAACTACTTCCCGGCTCAAAGCATGATAGAGGCAATCCTGAATAAAAGGTGAGGCGAAATGGCAAATTTCGCCAAGTTCTCCATTTGGTCGCCGGGTTGTTTCTGATTCCACAATCCCGTGAATATACAGATAATTGCACAAGGGCTCGTAAAAAGAGAACGGCATATCCGAACGGGTAAATAATTCCATCAGGAATCCCTGATATTCCGGCATTTTGGCTTTGGCAATAAGATTCATCACGGTATTATTTGGTTCGACAAACCTGGCTTTATGCCAGACCAAATCCCAGGTATCCATATCAATGATTTGGTTCTGTCCCGGATTGTACTTTTCGGTCAGCAGTTCCCCAAACCACGAAACTAATCCGGGCTGTCCTTTTGTGGTTTGATAGATTTTCTCCACCACAGCCGCTTCAATTTTTTGACCGCTTTCTTCCTGATACTGACAATACAATTCCTCTACTTCGTCAATAGTGAAGTTAGGCACATGAAGTGACTTCTGAATATTGAACGGAGAACCTCGCTGACTCTCAATGCCAAGCACAGCACGGACACCAATCAGCGCCAGTCCGTGCAGCCAGTTTGTTTCACGGTGAAGATAGAGTTCCCGAAATTGAGCTACCATCAGGTCAATCAAAGCAGAAGGAATTGTATCAACTTCATCTATCAACAGGATAAGCGGGTGTTCCCACAGTCCCTTATCTCTTGAGAATAGTTCACGAAAATCATTCCAGCTTTTTACTTCGGGGCTTCCGGGCATTGTTTTTTGGAAGAACTCGCCAAATGTTTGAGGAAAGTCAAGGGAGTTCGATTCTTTTGAGTCCGTTTCGATAGGTAGCGGCGAGCTCCGTCTCGCCAGACTGCGCTCGGAACCTGGGGGAGAAAAGCTCATCCCTCTCAATCCCCCGAGTGAAAAATTAAATACCGTAAATCTATCCGGATACTGCTGTGATATTTTTTGCTTTATCTGCCTCATCAGCCATGTTTTGCCGGTTTGCCTCGGTGCCCAGATAGTAAAATAATGCCCGCCTTCTTCGGGAACACCAATAAGTTGCTCAACACCCTGAACAATAAGTTCTTTGCGTGCTACACAAAAATGATACCGACAATCGACGGGTCCGTAGGAATGAAAATGTCTCATAATTTACTCCTTTAATCATTTCTGCAAAGGTAGAGACCGAAGTTATTTTGTTGTTGTCAAGGCATAGGACTCTCAAATCTATCAGATTAGTCAGGGGGCTAATATCACTTATCTAATTGTGACCTAACCATAGCTTTCGCAGTTTAGTTAGGCTACTAACTAAGTAGACGATTACCAGAGAAAATGCTAAATGCTCAATGCCGTCGAGGTAGACGATATGTCTCTCACGGAGAGACATTTTTTTCAATCGGGGAAGTTTAATATTTTTATCTCAATTTCCGAGAAGACCCCTTCTGATTGCTTCGCTGTGCTCGCAACGGCGTCTATGATTTGGTGGGGGATGAATCGGTAACTTCAGACACTTGAAAACTTCCGTAAGACCAGCGAACAACTCCCCTCTCCCCTCTTGGGAGGGGCCGGGGGTGGGTACGCCAGTCGTCGGGCGAAGCGGTACTTCCGTAAGACCAGCGACTTGGGTTGAGTAGGCAAAGCCGTATCGAAACCAGCCAGTCGTCGGGCCGGTAGTTCCGTAAGACCAGCGAAGTCGCCTACCGTCCACCCGGAGGGCGCCAGTCGTCGGGCGAAGCGGTACTTCACAACTGCGATTTTGGTGGGGGTCCAAATCCCCTTCCAAAATCGCCGAAGTCGTTTTTTGAATTGCAACATCTTGTTGCCTAATACATAATTTCCTAGATATTACCATTTTTTCATTATATTTTCAACATAAATCCTATATACAGTTCTTATCATCTCTGGAATCGCCACAATCGTTGGCATTCTTCTTATCATCGTTGGCGCGAGAGCAGGAAGACCGTCCACCAGAAAAAAGCTAATCCTTTCTGGATTTGGATTGGTCATCCTCTCAGTCATAGTCGGCGGGATCTTTCTTCAGACACAGCAGACAGGATTCACAGACCAAATAGCAGACGGTTATGTCCCTTACGGCACTGGCGCAACAGATTTAAAAGCCTATTATGATATCTCTACCAATGAATACGGTGCAGACATTGAGGTTGGTGTAGGGGAATTCTCTATTGACGCTTTCAAAGTTCCGCAGTTTTCTACAACACAGGATTGTAGTAATAACAGAAATAATTTAGGACAGCAGGGCTTTGTAAAACTTCTGAAAGCTACCAACGCAAACCTAAAATTCACCATTGAGCAAAACGACAGAGGGAATTGTTATACGAGACACGGCTCTAACCCAGTGGGTGATGCCTGGATCCAGTTCGGCTCTGACTGCATTGCGAGGGAACCTGGAGATTACAGAGTTGACGTTGAACTAAACGGAAACAATGCTTACCTTAGCAAAGGAAACACAAGAATCTGCACATTCCCGAAAAACACTGTTCCTGTCGCAAACGCAGGATACGCAGGATTCACAATCACAAATCTTAGGATGAGAAAACCTTTCTCCTGTGTCCAGGCGGAAAACGAGTTGTTGGGAGGCAGAGCATTCAAGGCAGGAGAGACTGTATCCGCATTATCATTTTCGTATTTTGTAAGAGTATGTCCTATTCATCTTCCGATAGTTGTTGACGCAGACATGGGAGGAAGTGACGTTGATTTCACTTTGTATCAGAAACTTGCCGAAGGAAAAACTGTTACTGTCCCGACAGGCCAGGTCTGGGTAGTGCAGTATGTTTTTGACGCCAAAGAAGCCGGCATAGAAGACCTTGCGTGCCCTGAATTCTACAATCCAGATATTGAAGACTGTGATGCTGTCGCAGGTTATGTCAATTTCCTTGACAGAGGGGGTAGTCGATACTGAAGAAGGCGTGAATGTCATTGTTCCAGATAAAGTCTATCTTGGAACGAAATTGCCAGATGGTGCTTGTGTTGAATACATCCAGCCAGAAAGAGCTATCTGTCTTGGTGAGAGATTAGATACAGGCGAATGCGTAAAATATGAGGAACTGGAAATAATCGAGCTTGAGCCTGAGATTATATGCAAAGGCGAATGGGCAGAAGGTAAGTGTGTGAAATACGAGGACGGCGAAGTTATAGAATTGGAACCTGAGATAATCTGCCCTGGTGTTTGACAGGATGATAGATGCGTGAAGTATGCTGAAGCAGTAGAGATAAAACCTGAAGTTATCTGTGCTGGCATCTGGGTGAAAAATGACTGCGTAACTTATGAACAGTTGCAGGTTGCTGCTTGTTTCCCGGGCGATGCTCTTGACCCGATATCAGGAGTATGCACTGGATCTGATGGAAGAACTTACATTCCCTACAAAACTTCAGAGGAAGCCTGTGTTGCCTATGGCGGTAAATGGCAAGAAAACCGCTGTGTAATGCCTGTTGAGCTGATTGAAGAGATTATCAAAATCCAGAAAGAAAAGATTGTCACGCTTGTGGGAGATCCTGCTGAAAAAGAGGATATTGAGGAAGGAATAGCTCCTGTTCCAGTAGAACAGACCGCCGGTATCCTGAACTATGTTCTGACCAGCGCTGTTGCGATTATACTCATCGCGTTTTTATCATTGATAGTTTTCAAAAAAAGGAGAGGATAGGGGATGAAAAAAGGACAAGCAGCATTGGAATTTTTAACAACATGAGCTCTTTCAAAGAATCTATCCTGCCGAAATACTTCTCGCTGATAACGTCAAGGACATTATCGTCAAATTAGAATAAACCTGCGACTGGATAATCGAAGATATCCCATAAGTTCCTTTGCTCCTGACTGTCGCAATCTGGTTCAGATTAACTGCGAAATGGGCCTGATACCCTTTTGCTTTGTACGGAGCATACTGTCTTATCTCATCTATTATAATACAGATGGGATGCGGGCACAGCTCTATATACTTGATTATCAAGTGGATCCACATGAAGATAACAAAGGCCTTCATTTTCTTGTCCTTAATCCATTTTGTTGACAAAACATGATACGCTTCCTGCTCTTTGAACAGCTTTCGAATATCAAGGTTATGCGGGCAGCTTTCAGGCATGAGCATGCAATCTTCCAGAAAAGGCTTGAATATCCTTTGCAGATCCTGCGATTCGCTCTTGGATCCTGTGGATTTTATATCTGTGGCAAACCCGAAATCCGACTCGACGGTTTCGTTTCTATCTTTGTTTCTAGCAACTTCCCTGTCAATTCTGAAATTTATCTGGAATCACTTAAATGATGTATCTTTTTTCGCCTTGCCCAAGAATTCCATAAACAAAGACAATGATTTTGGTGTGGTGTTCGGCTCAGACTCCAGCAAAAATCCCAGAGGTTCTCTTGTAATCTTTGGCGGGCTTTCGCTTGCAGGCGGAATTGCCAATACAAATAACTTCCCAAACACAGGATTCCCGCAGGTAGAACAACAGGTAACCGAAACTTCACAACTCAGCCTTGCTGTATATCCTGCATCCCCTTCCGAAACACTTAATCTTGCTGTCGTTCTAACCATTTCCCAGATTGTTATAGCAGTTCTTAAACGAAAAGGCATTTTGGATCCAACCACAGCCATGATTCTTTCTCTGCTCATTTTGCCTTTTATCGGCGGAGCATTCTGGATGTCGTTTCACCAGTTCCGATACGGAGACTCTGAGCCTGCTTTATTTTCAGTATTCAGTTTCGGTTATATCTCAAGCATTCTTATTGTTGGGACAAGAATGATACTTCCTGCCCTCATCTATCATGACACGAATAATCTTGTTCAAAAATCCATGGAATTGTTCTCATCTGATATTGTGATTTTTGTTATGACTGTAATCTGGGTTCTGCTTTTGATACTGTTTGTGGTTTTGCTTTTGCGACAATACGATATCCAGAAAGGGAAAAATCCTGTGGGGGTGAGTATGTAGCATGTTGCTATCATCAGCAAAAACCAAAAAGCAATGGCCATTGATTATGGCAAGCCTCCTATGCTTTATCTTTCTTATATCGCTCAACAGTGTCCATGCTCCTGACAAGATACAAGAAGTTGACTCTGATAATATCACTTCTTTGTCTTACGTTAAGCCAAATGCTATCGCTGGTGAGAAAAGTAACATCCGGGTTACGATTGATCCTGAACTGACATCTCCCCATGCAAACGGACATGTAAGAACGGTTACAATACAAAATCTAGGTGACAAGACCATAACACCAAGTTTCGGCTTTTTCTATAACAATTATCCAACATCTTACACGATTCTTGAGAGGGAAATGAGAAATGTTACTGTTAAGACACCACAAACAGTAAATTATACTGTTCTGATTCCAGGAAATGGAACAGTTGCGGAACATACTGAGATAAGATACAAAACAACTTAGGGTCTGTTGACGAATTCGGAGAAATCCGCTTGTAGCCTGATTGCTTCGTACCTCGTGATTGCTTCGCTTTGCTCGCAACGGCGCCTACTTCGGGTTTCTAACTTGGCTCGCTTTTTAGTGGTGACAGGTGGACTGGTGACTGGTGATTCTGTATGTTACCAATCACCAATCACTAATCACCAGGAACGATTGGATAGGTTAAATAATTCGTCAACACGCCCTAATGCTCAGACAATGAGGGATTCATTAGGGCAATTTAGTCAGATAGTGGAGATAGCAACACCTGAAGAGAAGAAAGCGTTGATTCCAAGAATAGTAGAATCAGTCACTTTCACACCAACAGAAATAAAAATAGCCCTGTTCGATCATTCAATCGAACGAGGGCTATTAAAACTTTCTCCAGAACGAAACCATTTTTGCGATGGTGCGCTGGAGTTTAGTGATTGGCTCCCCCGACCGGACTCGAACCAGTGACAAGATGGTTAACAGCCATCCGCTCTACCAACTGAGCTACGAGGGAACTTGTTTTCAAAACGTATATATGATAATATATTTCCTGGTATTTGTCAAGGAAAATTTTAATTTTTTCAAAATCAGTGTTTTCTCATAAAACTACAAATCTAAATCTTGTGCATTACAAAGGGGAGTTCAATGACTAAATTGCAAAATGGCAAGTGCGCGAAGCTATCTGCGCCCCGTCAAGGTCTGTCCCGAGAATCGGGGCAGGATAAACTCCGCCATCCGAGAATCGGGGCAGAACATTAGGGAGGGCAAAAGTGTTAAAGAAAATCCTTTGTCTCATCTTTTCGTTTTCCGGGTCTTTACGGTTTCTTTTAGAGAATTCCTGGCTCCAATTTATTTCCAAGCGACTCTTTTCAATGTTCATATCGTTACTGGGTGTGTCCATCATTGTTTTTTTTATGGTACGCATAAGTGGTGACCCTACAACGGCAATTCTCGGTCAACATCCAAGTCTCAAGGCAGAAGCGGAATTACGTCAAAAATGGGGACTGGATAAATCGCTTCCGATGCAATATCTGACGATGTTAGGAAATATCGTGCGTTTAGACCTCGGCCGTTCATATCGCACGAATAAACGCGTGACCAGCGATATTGCACATCACTTTCCCGCCACTGCGGAATTAACTATCGTGAGCATGATATTCGCGATAATTTTCGGCATTGCCGCGGGTATTCTAGCGGCCACGCGCCGCGGCACAATATTCGATTATACGAGCATGTTTGGGTCATTGGTCGGTGTATCGGTGCCGATATTTGGATACGCTATTTTGCTCATTATGGTATTCGCCTATTGGTTGAACATTGTGCCTATCTCCGGGCGAATTGGCGATAACATTATTCGGCCTTCACCCATAACGAATTTCTATATAATTGATAGTATCATATCAGGAAATTTTGCCGCGCTCGTTAATTCACTCTGGCATTTGCTCCTGCCAGCGGTTACATTGGCGACAGTGCCACTTTCTATCGTTGCTCGCATGACGCGTTCTAGCTTGTTGGAGGTGATAGGTGCAGATTATGTACGAACAGCGCGGGCAAAGGGATTGTCGGAAAAAGTTGTGATTTTGAAACATGCCTTGAAAAACAGTATTATCCCGGTCATCACTGTGATAGGTTTGGAATTTGGCTATCTGATGGGCGGCGCGGTGATGACAGAACATATATTTGCCTGGCCGGGCCTTGGCAAATGGCTGTTTATCGCGTTGGGAAATCGAGATATGATGCAGATTCAAGGAGGGGTGCTTTTTGTAGCGACGTTGTTTATGGTAGTGAATTTGATTGTCGATATTTTATACGCATACGTTGACCCACGCATCAGAATTGGAGGGAAAACATGAGAGAACATCGTCGCAAACTCGTCCGAAGTTTCATGCGCAATAGAACAGCAACCATCGGTGCCGGGATGATTATCTTCTTCATATTCATCGCTTTGTTCGCCCCATTGCTTGCGCCTCATAACCCAATAGAGGCAAATATAGATGTGGGATTGCAAAAACCTTCCCTAAAATTCCCTCTAGGTACGGATAAAAATGGCAGAGATATTCTCTCACGTATCATTTACGGTTCTCGGATTTCACTCCAGGTGGGGATAATCGCTGTTGGCCTTGCCATTGTCATTGGCTCGATATTCGGTTTACTATCTGGTTACTACGGTGGATGGTTGGATAACTTGATTATGCGGCTTATGGATATCATGCTCGCGTTGCCCAGCATTTTATTGGCTATAGTGGTTGTTGCAGCGTTGGGCCCCAATCTATTCAACGCGATGATAGCAGTTTCCGTGGTGTCTATTCCCGCGTATGCCCGTATCTTGCGCGCCTCGGTGCTGACCATACGGGAACAGGAATACGTGCTTGCTGCGCGTGCGATAGGCGCAAACGACCTGCGGATTTTGATTAGAGCCATCTTGCCGAATTGCCTGGCACCATTGATTGTGCAAGCAACTTTAGGAATGGGTATCGCTATCCTTGATTTGGCAGGTTTGAGCTTTTTAGGATTGGGCGCGCGTCCACCGCAGCCAGAGTGGGGTGCCATGCTCAACGAGAATTTTATGTCATGGCGTGTCGCCTCTTGGGCAGTCATCGCGCCGACGGTGGCGATTTGGCTCGTCGTTTTGGGATTTAACTTTCTCGGGGATGGTTTGAGAGATATTATGGACCCACAACTGGTAACACAACAGGAAAAAAAATAAAATTGTCCTTTAGAATTGCAATTTCTTATTGACTTCTCAGTGGGATTTGATTATAATATACAAATCTATTTTGAGATGGTCAATCACCCCTCCTGATTTTCAATGACTCTAGGCGGAAGGTTTCGGTTTCCCGATAACACCGCGAGAGCCATCCAAATCAGAAGGGGCTTGTGAGGTGACTCACAAGAGCAATTGGTTGATTAGCCTGAGTGTCAATTTTGACACTACGTTGGTTTAGTTATGACACCTACGGATGCTCCTCAAGTCTGTAGCAACTGTCGTTGATGGT
>SDBU01002519.1_pt1 | contig 24246 bp, 22 predicted proteins | sample 2277071 | NCBI WGS metagenome assembly SDBU01 (sample SAMN10397929, study PRJNA504765) | marine sediment metagenome | isolation source: marine sediment core GS08_GC12, 126 cmbsf | place: Arctic Ocean: Gakkel Ridge, Loki's castle | collected 2008
CAAGAGGACTGTACTAAATCATTCTATAGTATATCCAAATCTAAGTCAATTAATACTGAATTGCATATATAGTCGGTATTCATTTTATAAACCCTGGATAGAACTTATAAACGCCAATTATCCACCGGTGAGGCGATCTTCTGATTTTTCTCTAGATGACAAGATGGGGGGTGAATGTATAACCCCCTTCCTACCTCGCCTGCGCCAGCTAGGGTGGGGTTAGCAGCGAGTGATTGGATGGACGAGGGTAGAGTTTCACAGCAAGTGCGAGAAGGATCGATCGAGCGTGCCCGGCAGATGTGGAAAGAACCGATAAACATCGAAGCTGCGCCCGGGATGGCCCCGCAGTGGGAGCTGCCCCATTTAAGGCAGGACAGGCCCCGCAGTGGGATTTGTCCTCCCGCAGTAGGAGCTGCGGGACAGGCTGCGTGGGAGCTGTAGGACAGGCTGAGATAAACTCGGATAAACTACTTTGCGCTCGTTTTGCTGAGATCGTGGCAGGGCTCGATCTACAGCTGCTTCGTCGGAAATCATTTTTCGACACAGCCGCTTCTCACCGGCCCTGATCTCGCAAAGATTCTGAATATCAGCCAGGCAGCTGCATACAAATTGATTCCCGATAGATAAAGTATACTATTTTGTGATAGCATGCCCTGCACCTGGGTATTCATTTAGTTGCATTAGGAGGTGTCAATAAACCTGATTTGAGAAATATGGCCATCGCCTCTCAGCTGCAGCATTGCCGCAGCGGCTGCGCGTTGTGGTGGTTGATTTTTCGAATCGCACGACCCTTGTGATACGTAATAAATAGATCGAGTAAACATGACTTAAGTTAAAAGATGTAAACCTTCCCAGAGAAAATATGTCAAAAATCAGTGTCAAAAACTCACACCTTTACCAGGAAATCCACGAACAACCCGACGTTCTCGCGCGACTTCTATCCCATGAGAAGACAAAAATTCAACAGTTAGCAGCAGAGATTAAGAAACGCCGCCTCCGTTATGTAGTGATCGCTGCCAGGGGTACCAGCGACAACGCTGCCCGCTATGCTCAGTACTTGCTGGGCTCAATTAACCGCCTGCCCGTCGCTCTGGCGACACCCAGTCTTTTCAGTATCTATAAGAAGCCACCTGATATAAAAGATGCACTGGTGCTGGGTATCAGCCAAAGCGGGCAGAGTCCGGATATACTGGCGGTTTTATCCGAAGCCCGCCGGCAGAAGGCTCTAACGGCTGTCATCACCAACTACCCGGATTCCATTCTTGGGCAAACTGCTGACCACGTTCTGAGCCTCCAGACTGGCATCGAGCAATCGGTCGCTGCTACAAAAACCTATACGAGTGAGCTGGCAGCTGTCGCCTTATTAAGCGCTTTCTTAGCGGATAACGGTGAAATGCAGGCTGCCTTTGATAAATTACCCGGGTTTATCGCAAAGACGCTTACCATGGGTGCTCAAATCGAGATCATCGCCGAAAGGTATCGCTATATGAGAGCCTGTGTGACCATAGGGCGTGGTTACAACTACGCTACAGCTTTCGAACTGGCTCTAAAAATTAAGGAGTTAACTTATACAAGTGTTGAGTCTTATAGCAGCGCCGACTTCCTGCACGGTCCGGTGGCGATGATCGAACCCGGTTTTCCTGTGATCGTCATCGCTCCTTCTGGTGTCATGCTGCCTGAGATGCAAGACTTCATCCCCGTTCTGAAAGACCGTGGGGCAGAAGTTATCGTTATCAGTGACGACTCGGATATTTTAAAGCTTGCTCGCATCCCTCTCTTACTGCCAACCAGTGTCCCGGAATGGCTTTCTCCGATCATAAGCATCGTACCAGGGCAGTTATTCGCCATGCACTTGGCAGCTATCAAGGGATATGACCCCGATCATCCCCGCTTTTTAGAAAAAGTAACCCAGACATATTGAGCTATATTTGCTTCAATCCTGGGTAGAGACCTTCTTCCCGTACCTGGGGCAGATCAAAGGTGATCTTGCCCCAGCGCGGCTGAAGCCGCGACGACCCCTGCCTCTACCAGGCGTAGGCTTCGGGGGCAGGGCCACCCGGACCAGGAAAGATCTCATCCAACTTTTGCAGTGTATCATCAGACAAACAGAGCTCAACCGCGCGCAGGCTGCCGGTCAATTGCCCTATCGTTCGCGGGCCGATGATGGGGGCGGAGAATTACGCGGCCGCCAAGATCAATCACGCCCTGGGGATCATGGCGGCTTTTTACCGCTGGTGCGACGAACGGCTGATCGACCCGTAGTGCGAGGCCGGCTTCAACCCCGCGGCGGGATTGCGTTCATCCCCCGGCTTTCAGGAATACTTTCAGAAGCACGCTCGCCAATTCCCTGCTGCTCATCACGGCGGAATACCTGGATGGGATGATCACCCAAGTCAAGGCTTTCACCCTGAAGACCGTTCGCTTCGATTTCCCAGACATCCAGAGTATCTGACAGCCGGTTGTCTTTTCTGCCAACCTGAGCCGATAAGATCAGCAAATCAGCGGCGCGAAATGCCAGAGACTTTCCCGAATATTTAATAAATATCACAGACACGCGGTTACACCACCAGCCAGAGCGCGCACCAGCAATAGGTTAATTGATGTCAATTTAACAGCCAATAATTTGACGATAACATAGCCAAGCCCCCAAATCAGAGCGGTGTTTATTCCTTACAGGACACCCGATCCACTCACCATTAAATAGCCGTGCATAAGCTAAGATTTTTCTTCATCCCAAGGGTAAAACAATTAGGTTCAAATCGGATTTCTTCATGAATGGAGAGCTTCGTCAATCATGGCTTGGTAATTTTCGAGACGAACATAGTTCGCCACCGTATTTCCAGATCCAAGACAGAATCCACCACCCGGCGCAACATCTCTTAAAAGATTTCGAACTTCCTGACGCACTTCATCTGGTGACCCACGTGTTAACAGGTCAACATCGACGTTCCCGATTAGACATAATTTTTCACCATACCTGCGTTTCACTTCCCGAATATCCATGGTGATAGGCTCAATTGGATGCAAGGCATCTACCCCGCAACCGATGAGATCATCCATAACTTCCCAAAGAAGCCCATCCGAATGAAATAATAAAGGTCGACCTGCACTGTGGGCTAAGTCGCCAATTTGCTTGAGCCAAGGAAAAAGGTGCTTGCGGTAGACCACTGGCGAGACAAGCAGGTTGGTTTTATAAGCTAAATCGTCACTAAACCAAAGTCCTTTTACAGAATCATAGGAGAGCAACACCTCATAGATTTGAAGTGCAAGTTTACCAAGTTGTTTGAAGATATGAGAGACAAAATCCTCACGCTCAAAGAGGGCATAAGCAAACTCTTGAAAGCCCATCGCTTCCCAAGTGTAAGTGAAGATATCTCCCCAGCCGCCTAGTAAACCCATCCCTTGGTAAAGATACTTGTTTGCATGATCAAAGTAACTAAAGTCAATCTCTTCGATGTTAGGCAGTGGATATTTCTCCAAGTCGCTCCAATCTTGAATTAACCCCTTCCCTTCAGATGCCCAACGGCGTGAGCCCGATTCAGTGTAATCATCTGCTATGACTGTGTCCAACCGGTCGGGATTGTAGAACCAGATTGAAGGAGAGTCCGGGTAGACAGTTGCGCAATCATAACCTGCCTTATACCAAAACTCGATATCGTCCGCAACACTAGAGACTGGCCGCCCAAGGAAAGCTGATTTGATCTCAGTGTCTACAATCAGTTCCAGGATCGGGACTCGGTCTTCTTGCCCTCTTAACAACGTGGTTAACAATCGGTTAAAGTTTGGATCGGGTTTCATAGATTTTAAACGCCTTTTCTGCAATCCTTTCCAGAAATTATCTTGCATCAAATGGCCTGGGTCATTCAGAAAGAACAACTAGCCCATCAACTGAGCCCCGCAAACCTCCAGGGAGGCTAATTTACGGCATCCTCCTCGTACATCCCCCTGGTTGTTCAGATACAGGAAGTCGACATCCATGGGTTTGTTAAGGCACTCAAAGATTTTCGTCCCTTTATCCACAAAAAAGCTGATGCGGGCAAGTTCGTTTTCAAGGACCAAACATCGCATTCCGCGATATGTATCCTGAGCGTGGGTACGGCAGGCAGAGTTACGATCACGACTTAGAACGCTCATTCTTAAATATCCAGGCGAACCCGAAACACACGGAATGCCAGAAATAGTAAAATGGCCGATACTATGAAGAGGATGGCGGAGATCGCATTCAGAGTGGGACTTACTCCGCGTTTTAAAATGCTCCACATAATCATGGGCATTGTGCTCTGGTTCCCGATAACAAAATATGTAACAACAAATTCGTCGATCGAAATCGCAAAGACAAGGAGAATTGAACCGAAAATTGAGGGGCGAATTAGAGGGAACAAAATATAACGGAAGCGATCCCAAGCTTTAGCTCCCAGGTCTCGGGCCGCCTCCTCGATAGACCAATCAAAATCGTGAAAGCGCGAGTTCATAATCAGAATCACATAAGGCGTTGAAAAGACAATATGGGCTAATATTACTGATGTCAAGGACAAACTGATCTTGAGTAGTGAGAAATACGATAGCATACCAATCCCTAACACTAATCCGGGGATAAGGATAGGAAGCGTGAGCGTACTTAGGAACAGACCACTGCCTGGAATTTTGTGACGATTGAGACCATAAGCTCCCAGAGTACCCAGCAGTACTGATCCTAAAGACGTTGCTATCGCAACAATGATGCTGTTCTTAAATCCCTGGAGATAAATTTTTTGGGTGAGAACCTCGTAATACCAGTCCAAGGTAAAACCTGTCAAGGGAAAAACACTCAAGCGGTTTGAATTGAAAGAAAACAGAATAACCAGGATTAATGGAAAGAAGAGTAAAAAAAGAACTACATATACATATAACTTCAGCCAACGAAATCGCAAAGCTAAATCATCCTTTTAAGGCGTTTACTTTTTTAATTAGGAATAACCCAAAAGCAAAAAGAACCAGGTAAATTGAAATCACGAAGAATGTGATCGCTGATCCTAAAGGCCAGTTGGAAAGAACGCCAAACTGACTTACGATGGAGTTGCCAATCATCTGTCCGGAATTACCACCAAGAAGAGACGGCGTGATATAGTCACCGGCGGTTAAGATGAAGGTAAAAACAAACCCGGCGATTACACCGGACATACTCAGAGGCAAGGTAATTTTTGTAAATGTGAGGAATGATCCAGCTCCCAGATCGCGAGAAGCTTCTAGAAGGTTAGGGTGAATATTTGTCAGCCCGGAGTAAATTGGCAGGATTGCAATGGGAATAAATACACTTGTCAGGGTAAGAACCACAGCAAATTGGGTGTAAATTAACCACCGAATCGGTTCTCTTACCAGACCCAAACCAAGGAGCACCTGGTTGATCACTCCAGAGCTTCCCAAAATTGTTTTCCAAGCATACACCCGAACAAGATAACTGCTAAACAAAGAAAGAATGATCAACATTAACACAATTTCTCGCTCTTCTTCCATTTGGAAAACCATTGCATAGGCCACCGGATAACTTATTAACACTGTAATACACGCCGTGACGAGTCCAATTCCACTTGAGCGGAAGATGAGCTTAATGTAAGTTGGGTTGTTGATAACCTCAATATAATTCATAAGGGTCCACTGGTGGACGATCTTCCAGCCCTGAAGTTGCCAAAAACTATAGATGAGGAACACTAACATCGGGATGGCAAATAACACCACTGTATACAGAGTTGGCGAACCAACTGTAAACAATGGTCCGAGAACAGCTTTCAGGCGCTTTGTGGACATAATCAGTGCTGAAGAAAGGATTTTGGGTGGATAGAATCCACCCAAAATCCTAGAAATACTAAATAATTTAGTTGACTAAGCTGCCTTATACTCTTCCCAAGCAGCGGTAACATCAGCAAAGCTAGCAATATTTGGATCAGTGGGATTCGCCGGCGGTTGTGGCGGGAAAGGACTCCTCTCGAGGTTTTCCTCAATATTCTCATACTTGGCTTGGAACTCTTCTGGCAGTAGAGAAACCACTTTGCTATTTGTCGATTTCTGGTTGAGGGATTGAGCAAGTACAGCGGCCCCATCCGGAGAGGTCATTTGGTTGATGAAGGCATACGCAGCATCTAAGTTGGCGCCTTTCGGTATTAAGTAATTGTCGACCCAAGCGTTTACGCCCTCCTTTGGAATTACCGTTTTCAGCGTAACACCTTTCTCGGCGGCCCATTCGACCTGTGCATCCCAGCCAAAGGTTGTCAGCCAAACCTCTTTCCGAGCCAACATATCTGTTTGTTCCCCGTAACTGGGCGAGATTGCTCTAACCTGTGGCTTTATGCCAAGCAACCAATTCTTCGCCTCCTCAAGCTGTGCCTGGGTCATATATTCACTAATATCACCCCCAGTCATCAGCAAACCGATCCATAGATCTGCCCAATTATCAAGTTGGACTACCTTGCCTGTATACTCTGGCTTCGCCAAATCACCCCAGGATTGGATACCATCGGGGACAAACTCTGGATTGTAAATGCACACCGATTCTCCGAAGGTAAACGGGAATGAATATAGATTCCCATCGCGCTTATTGAAATTTGCATCTTTGAAGTGCACATACATATTGTCATAATACTCGAGACGGGAAAGATCCAAGGGCTGGACTAGATCATTATCGATCAGGTCAGGTATATTGCCATAGTAAATGCTGATGACATCATATTGCCCTTGGCTGCCAGCTTTGAGCTTTGAAAAAATCTCTTCGTTATTACCTCCATATGTTGAGTTGACTGTGATGTTATTCGGTTCGGTCAGAGGTATTAAGGCATCTGCGGAATCGTATCCTTCCCAACCAAGGTAGTTGATGGTCATGTCTTTCAAGTCCACCACTGGAGCTATTTCTCCAACTGCGGTGGTTTGCCCTCCCCCACAGCGGGCAACAACGACGCCTGCCCCAACGACAGCGGTCATTCTCAAGAAATCTCGACGGGATAATATGGATGATTTTTGCTTGTCCATCTTTTTCTCCTTTGTTTATCAATCTAAGACTCTATTTCGATGTGATTGTTAAATTGACTATTGCGGGATCAGGGATCATTTATTAACCACCTCCTTCCAAAGCAAATAGAACATCTGAGTTGAAAACACCCTAACCTAAATCGGGAAAATGATGCTGTTTATTGAGTCCCAACCGACATATACTGTTTGGTTAGCTTGATATTCCGGATCATTTGTTGTTGTGGTCCTGTCAGTGGTGATGAGTTGATCATTCTGAATTCGGATGTCGTAGCGAATAATCGGACCGAGGAAGACAGCATTCTCTACCCTTCCTGGAAATAGGTTTAAGCAAGAGGACGGAGCCTCTTCGGCATGACTGAATAATGTGATTTGCTCTGGTCGAATTAAAATCATCACTTTTTGCCCTTCATCGAACCCTTGGAGGGGTGGGGCTTGAATGCAGATGTTGGATACATCGACCAAGGTTCGCTCATCCGTCATAGAATTGATCATGCCAGACAAAAAATTTGCATCGCCAATAAACCTGGATACGAACTCATTAGCTGGATTGTTATAAATCTCAACAGGTTTGCCAATCTGGACGATTCGTCCTTTGTCCATCAGAATGATCCGGTCCGACATGACCATGGCCTCTTCTTGATCATGAGTTACGTAGATAAAAGTCATTTTTAAACGGTTTTGTATATTGCGTAGTTCCAGTTGCATCTCCTTGCGCAATTTCAGATCGAGCGCTCCAAGAGGTTCATCCAGAAGCAAAACAGTCGGACAATTTATCAATGCCCGAGCCAAGGCAACACGCTGCGCCTGTCCTCCACTCAACTGAGAGGGTTTGCGGTTTTCAAATCCCTCCAGTTGTACCAAGCTTAACATCTCCTTTACTTTAGCCTGAACCTCACTCCTAGGCCACCGCTTGATCTTAGGGCCGAAGGCAATATTTTCCGCAATAGTCATGTGTGGGAATAGCGCATATGCTTGAAACACCATATTTACCGGGCGTTTCTCCGGAGGTGTATAAGTAATATCCTCACCTTCCAAATATATACTGCCCGAGGTGGGTATTTCCAAGCCGGAAATCATTCTCAGGGTAGTTGTTTTACCGCAACCGCTTGGACCTAGAAGAGTAACGAATTCACCTTCTCCAATGTCAAGATTGATATGATCGACTGCAATCATATCTCCAAAGCTTTTACTGAGATCTTGAAGGCTGATGATGATTCGATTCACTATTAGGTGATTCCTCGTTCACCTTCACATAGAGATTAGATCTAGCTCATTTGTCATGACCTTGATGAAAGCAAGGTTTTGGCAAGACTGACTGCTTTACTGGCATCAGGGGCATACCCATCAGAATTGATGGAAAGGGCGAAACTTTCTGTTACTGGTGCTCCACCAATCATCACACGCAACTTTTGATGCAACCCGGCTGCATCAATTGCCTCAATTGTGGTTCCCATTTTAACCATGGTGGTAGTTAACAGCGCAGACATAGCTAAGAGATCCGCTTCGTGTTCCCGGACAGCATCGATAAATATTTCGGATGAAACATCAGTGCCTAAATCAATGACCTCGAATCCGGCTCCTTCAAGCATCATAGCTACGAGGTTTTTACCAATATCATGCAAATCTCCCTTGACGGTGCCAATTACAACAGTTCCGGCTGATCTTACATCCGCTTGCTGCAAGTAGGGCTTGAGAATGGCAAGACCGCTTTGCATTGCCCGAGCTGCAATGAGCATCTCGGGTACGAAGAAATCTCCCGCTTCAAACCGCTTCCCAACCTCGCTCATTGCTGCGATCAGTCCTTTATTCAGGATTATGCCTGGGTCTATACCGCTATCCAGTGCGCTTCTTACTTCTTCCTCGACACGTTTTTTTTGCCCATCCACAACATTTAGATAGATCTCTTGAAGTTGCTGCTCCAAAGTTTGACCTCCTTCTCTCATTCGACCAACTCCTTTTTTGCGGTCTCAACAATCCGATTGATTTCTCGCATAAGAGGCGGCTCAATCTTTTCTACAGGTGATTGATTGAGAATTTGGTGGACGTGGTCAACCGCTCGATCCTGCATACTGGCTCCACCTGTGGTAACCCAGTTGTCAAAATTATCCCGAATCCATCGATTGCTGGGGAGCCATAATTCCTTACGAAAATGCTTGACAGTATGTTCATGAGCCAAAAAATTGCCGCCGGGACCAATTTCAGAAATTATGGTATCCGCGAGGTTTTCCTCATTTATCTCAAAACCTCGCAGAACTCGCTTAATATAGCTTACAGCTTCGTTATCTATGACTAACCAGATCAAGGAACCGCCATGGTCGGTACCAACTATTCCTCCATGCCCGATTAAATCTGCACCCGCCAACATTCCGATCATTAAACTACCCATCTTTTCCATCCCAGATTGGGCATCCAGTACCTTAGCGTCCGTTAAGTTGATATTGATATATACTGGGAGTTCGTACGATCTACCCATCTGAGCCATGGCGGCTGCGAGCAATCCCTGTTCTGGAGAACCAAAGGAGCATATAGATGTCCTAGGGTCCATTATGTGGGGGATACCACCGTATGTTACTGGCGTGCCTGGTGCCACAGCCTGGACAGTTATTATGCCTGCTAAAATTTCAGCATTTTCCTGAGCCAGTGTCCCAGCTAATGTTGCCGGACTGGTTCCAGATGCCATCGCCATTGGACCTACGGCTATTGGCTGGCCAAATTCGAGAAATTCCAGCATGATATCTAACCCCAATTCGGGGAGCTGAAGAGGACTGATCGGTTCCAGGAAAGTTTCAACCATTGGCTCTCTTTTAAGAGCTTCTTTGCCGCCTGCCAAGGCTGAATATATTTCAAGAACGTATCGGCTGCTTCTCCGACTTACACACCAACAACGGGTCGGTTTTCCGGTAGTTTTGACCATTTCAGCGGTAGTAATCACATCTCGGACTGCTGGCGGTACATCCACAGGAACTGCCATTGCACCGACAATGGATACGTCCGGAAGCGCTTCACCAATTCTGGTGGCGTTTATCACATCCTTCAGCAAAGGGTCGCGACGCGCTCCGGTCACGTGATCAAACCAGGCATACTGGCCAGGGCTTGAAGTTAGATTTAGGTCCCCGTGACCAAATCTTGCACGTTTTTCAGGATCTAATCCTTTGATCACATACTTTTTTTCAGCGACGTTGAGAGCCCACGCGACTACTTCCTCATTAAATTTGACCAACTTATTTCCAAAATCAACTTTGGCTCCGGCCTCAGCCAACTTCACCAGCACATCATTGTGTTGTACTACGACCCCCACAGTGTCCAGGATTTTTAGAGAGGCATCGTGAATATTTCGGATATCTTCGGTGCTCAATAATTGAAGTTTAGGTGTTGGCATGCAAACTCTCAATTTATCCTTGCTCGAAATTTGTTTAAAACATCCAGCGCGTAATAGGCTCCTCCAATAATGAGCGCATCGTTTCCGAGTTGACTGGCCATTAAATTTATTGGGCGCAGCAACGCGTCCCCAATCCGGTTCTGGATAGCTGGTATCAGGTGATGCAGCCTCAAGTCGATTGGACTACCTAATATCACTAAATCAGGGTCAAGTACGACGGAAATGTTGCATATTACGGTAGTAAGCCCATCTACCAGATCATTAAAGACTAAGGATGCTACCGGGTCGCCATTATCGGCAAGATCGATGATTTGGTTAATGTGGACTCCATCCTGCTTGTTGCTGAACATCTCGGCGAGTGGGGAAGCAGGATACTTCATGGCAACAAGCTGGGCAGAACGGATGAGCCCATCGGCTCCATAGCGGGACTCCAAATTGCCGATCCTGCCAACGTTATCACGCAGTACGCTAACATCGGTAATAAAATATGCCACTTCCCCAGCAGCATTTGTCGAACCACGGTAAAGTTCACCGTTTAAGACAATGCCTGCCCCAATTCCCGTTCCAACACTAACAAATACAATATTCTTCTTTTCAGCCTTGCCGAAGCCCTTCCAGTATTCGCCCAACACAGCCAGGTTAACGTCATTTTCGACCAAGGTCGTAATTTGAAATTTATCTTCCAATAGCTGCTTAATTGGGATTTCTCTCCACGCCAAGCTGGGTGCCCACTCAATTACTCCAGATTGCACATTTACAATTGAAGGAGCACCAATAACAATTACCTCTATAGGTGGAGCATAATCCGAGAGTTCGATAAATCCTTGAATTAGCTCAATCAGCTCATTAAGAGATCTTTTTTCATCCCTTACAGATAATTGGCGAGTTCGCGTGGTCAGAATATCTCCAGACAGATTAGTGAGTGCTGCATAGGCATCAGTTAAACGCAGGTCAACAGTTAGAACAGAGCTAAAATCAGGATTAAACTGCAATAATCTCGATGGTCTCCCGGCGCCAATACCAGATCGCAATCCAATCTCCCGGAGGATATCCATCTCAAACAAGTGGTCTACAAGACGACCCACTGTAGATGGACTCATATTTAGACAACGCGCTATCTCCGCTCGAGAGATAGGGCCTCGATCACGTACTTCTTTAGTAATTGCATAGCTTCCGCTAACTCGTGAGGAAGTAGCCATCGTTAATAATCTCGGCAATTAATATTATTTGAAAATAAATATAATCAATTGTTCACTATCTTACTTGAATATCCAAAAAAGTCAAGCTATTTATTGGATTAACGAACATAAATACCTATATTATCATTGACTTTAGCAAAATACTTGCTATAATAATTCTATATGAAATAAATTATAAGTTTTAGGAGTGCTTAATCTCTTTGGAAAAAAATAATGGAGTGGACGATCTACTAGTTCTTGGAGTTGATTTAGGTGGCACTCATCTGCGTATGGGTGCGGTCGACTCTAAAGGCAACTTGCTCTTTTTTTCTCGAGAACGAGTCGACCGCACTCTTCGGGGTGAGGAACTTGTAGAACTTATATACAATTATGCATCGACGAGGGGCTTGCTGCCTAAGTTATATGCCGTCGGGATTGGCATGGCAGGCACGATATTAAAAGGTGGTTTCCTGAAACCAGCGTACATGATCCTGCCGGGTTTGGGTGATTTCCCTTTAGTAAATCGTTTGGCAGATCGCTTCCAATTACCCTGCGATCTTGACAACGACGCCAATCTAGCCCTGCTTGGAGAATCCCATTTCGGAGCCGCGCAAGGTATGAAAAACGTACTGCTTTTGACGCTCGGGACCGGGATCGGTGGGGGGTTGTTGTTGAACGGAAAATTGTGGGAAGGCACGCACAGCAGTGCATCCGAAGTTGGGCTGACTATGATCGGCGATCCAATCAAAGGCTTGGTGCAGCCAGTTGAAAAACTCATCTCACCGGGAAACATCATGTCAAAACTCGGGCAATCCAATGGGCTTCTATTTGAACGGGTAAAGAGAGGTGATAAATTTGCCGAGGAATTAGCCGATGAAATGTTTCTGGGGCTGAGTTTTATTATCACTAATATCCACCTCCTCTTGGATCTGGAATTAGTTGTTATTAGCGGTGGCCTTGCCGCTGTGGGAGTTTCGGTTCGCGATTCTTTGCAAACTACATTTGATTGTATTTGTCCTCCGCAATACAGGTTTAATCTAAAATTTGAAATTGGTAAGCTACCGCCGGATACGGCGGGTGTGATTGGTGCAGCTTGTCCGTGGTTTGAAAGACAAGGGATTCTTCCACCAATAAAGACTTAATACAGCTGGAGGTTCCAATGCGTGAAACAATGACTTCTCTTGAACGATCGAAAGCGGTAATAGAAGGTCGTATTCCGGATCGAGTGCCAGTCTGCTTGCTAAACTTTCAAAATGCAGCTCATTTTATGGGATATTCAGTCGGTGAGTGTATCCTTGATAGCCAGAAGTCAGCTAAGGCGCAAATTGCCTTCTGGGAAGAATTTCGCCACGATATGATCGAGATTGAAAATGGCATCTGTGTCTTATCCGAAGCAGCAGGATGTGAGATTGAGTACGCCGAAGACACTCCTCCCTGGGTTTCCCGGCGAGTGCTCGACAGCCTGGAGGATGTTGATAAGTTGCATGATGTAGACCTCGAATCTTCTTCCTGTGCCAAAGCTTTATTGGAGACAACGAAAATAGTTGCCGAAAAGCTTGGGAGAACAGTTTGTATTCGCGGCGATTCAGATATTGCGCCATTCAGCTTGGCTGCAGAGCTTCTGGGCATGGAAAAATTCTTTCTGGCTCTGATGGACCCTGAGCAAAAGGGGAATATCCACAAGCTGTTACGGTATTCTACCAACCAGGTAGCTCGCCTAATTCGCGCCCAGATTGCCGCAGGCTCACATTATACAATTATTGGAGATTCCACTGCAGGACCTGATGTTTGCTCACCAAAGATATATCGCGAATTTGCTGCTCCTTATGAAAAGATCCTTGTCCATCAATTTCGCAAAGAAGGAATCGAGGTGGGCACCCATATCTGCGGGAATGCAACAAAAATTATTGATGATATGTTAGACACAGGGGCATTGTACTTCGAAGTAGACTATAAAATCAGTCGAAAAGCCGTCCATGAGGCGGTTAAAGGGAAAGCTACGATTATTGGCACTGTAGACCCGAGTCATCTTTTACCTAGTGGGACACCAGAGGAAGTGTCTGAAAGGGCAAGTGAGGATATCCAAATCCTTGCCCCTGGTGGGCGCTTCATACTTGGAGCAGGTTGTTCGATACCAGAGACTACACCTTTTGAAAACGTCCGTGCGATGGTAAATACAGCAAGTGAGATGGGTTGGTATGATTCCGAAGGCCAATTGATTGCTTTCTCCAATAAATAACGTTTTCTTTGTCTGAAGTTTGGGATTGGCTACGAAATTTATCAGGAGATGAGATGATTGACCTGAAAATCGACCATCAAGAGGTGGAACGCAACAAGCAATTACGCCGTGATTTATGGGATTACCATCCGGTAGATCATATCCCTATATTCATCTGGCCCACCTGGACTTTCGGTTATACACTCCGAGAAATACTCGAAAACGGTGAAAAACAATTCGAGGTAAATGTCAAAACTATTGAAAAGTGCCTGCGTGTGCTCCCCGACGACTACATTCCCTGGGCGCGTATCACGTGTGGATATATGACTATCAGCACCATGTTTGGGTTGGATGTGCATTGGAGCGATGATCCCAACCAACCACCTGGCCCTAAAGGACATCTAATTGACGACATAGAACAAGTCTATCAGCTCAAACAACCAGGGATGGATGCTGGTTTAATGCCTGAAAACATTCGCCGCCTGCGAATGCATAGTTCTAAATTACCCTCGGACGTTTATCTCACTGGGGTCGATATAGGTGGCCCACTCGATACCTGTAAAGATCTACTTGACACAAATCTGCTTTACACTGCCTTTTACGATCATCCTCACGCTCTACATCATCTGCTGAACCTGGCCACAGAATTACAATTGGAGATTTACTCTAATATCATAAAGGCAGCTGGCGGTATTGAGCGCATGACTGGTCTCGATTTTGATCCAGTATGGGCTCCTGAGAAATATAAAGGCTTCATCAGCGACGATATATGCACCAATATTGGGCCAGAACTATTCAAGGAATTCGGTATTCCCTACAACAACCGTTTATTTAAGCCTTGGGGGAGCGGGTTGATGCATAACTGTGGACCCAATACTTGTAAGTATGTTTACCAGGATCATTCTCCAAAACTCAAGGGACTTAACGTCGCTTTTAAGTACTCATGCGAGGATTTCCCCGACTTTCGGGAGATCTTCGCCCAGTGGGGAATGATACACATACTGTTAGATAACGAGTTGACACCAGAAGCGATGCTTTCATCCTTCCGTTACACGATGGAGACTCTCGCTCCTGATGTGGTGGGAGTACCGATATGTTTTGTGGATGACACCTGGAATGATAAAGACGTGACAGATCTGTACTGGGAGATGCGGAAGATATCTAATGAGTATGCGGCAAACATGAATTGGGTTAATCATTGATATAAAGGATTTAGGTTCATTTATGGAAAAGGAAATGACTTCCCGACAGCGGATGTTAGCCGCCCTCAATCACGAGAATGTCGACCATATCCCCTGCAGCTTCATGTTGTTTAATGGTTTGAAAGCTGAAAGTCATGATTATCTGGATTTCATCCAGCGGCAGCTTGACCTGGGTCTGGATGCTTATGTCCAGATCCCGCCGCGGCCGCTGGTAGTAAAAAACGATTATTACAATCTACATGGATTGCCGGTTAACTACAGCCCGGAGGTCACGGTCCGGGAGTGGAAAGAAAATGTTGAGGGGGAACACCACCCCATCTTGTTCAAGGAGTACAACACCCCGGCTGGCACCTTGCGGGCCGAGGTGCGACAAGATCCTGAATGGCGCTGGGATGACCACGTACCATTTTTGGACGACTACCTGGTAAGCCGTAGCCGGAAATTCATCGTGGATGGCCCCGGTGACCTGGATGCGCTGCGGTACTTGCTAGTACCGCCGACGCCTGAAGAGATCGCGGCGTTTCAGGCTGAATCCGAGCCGCTGCTGGCTTATGCGAAAAAGCACGACCTGCTGGTTGCCGGAGGCTGGGGAGTGGGCGCTGACCTGATAGGCTGGGTATACGGTTTGCAGCGCCTGCCATACGCGGTTTTCGATGATCCGGACTTCATCACAGAATTATTGGACATCATCGCGGTTTGGAACCGGGCGCGCATGGAGGTGGTGCTGAAGGCGGGGATCGACCTGTATCTCAAGCGCGCCTGGTATGAAAACTGCGATAATTTCACTCCCCGACATTACCGTCGGTTCATCCGCCCGATACTGGAGGCTGACGCGGACCTGGCCCATCAGTACGGCGCGAAATTCGGGTTTATGATGACCTCAAATTGTATGGCGCTGCTTGATGATTTTCGTGAGGCTGGAGTGGACACAATCATCGGGGTGGACCCAGCCCAATGGGACCTGAAGGTGGCGCGCGATAAGTTGGGTGGACGGGTGTGTCTGTGGGGTGGGGTGAACGGTCACCTGACGGTTGAGTTGGGGAAACCGGAAGATGTGCGGGCCGAGATCCTGCGTGCCATAGAGATTTTTGCCCCAACCGGCGGTTTCATCCTCTCTCCAGTGGATAACATTCGGGAATATACTCCTACGGCCCGGGCGAACGTGTCCGCGCTGATTGAAACATGGAAGCAACTTCAAAAATGACCGGATAGGCCCTGTAATTCGCGAAGCGTCCTCTCTTAAGAGCTAGTGCGCTACACTTGGATGGTTCAGCAAATTTATGGGAACAGGAGCACGCTTTGAAAAAGATTTCTTCAAAAATCGAAATTCTTAGCCAAGAGGAGCTCGAACAAATCCACCAGGCTACCCTGGAAATCCTGGAGGAAGTAGGTTGCCGGCTACCTCACGACCGCGTTTTGAATTTGCTCGAAGAACGCGGCGCAACTGTGGATCGGGAGACCGGCATTGCCAGGCTGCCCCGAGCGTTAGTGGAAACCGCTCTGCGCGAAACGCGTCCCATCCTCGATGAAAACGCTCCCCTGCCCTTCCGCCATGGAGGTTACATGGCGCACCCCGGAAATCAGGCCAATATCATCGATTATCAGGCTACCTCCCGCCGCCAGGGCATTACCGAAGATGTGATCAAAGGCATTGTGCTGTGCAATGAGCTGCCATTTGTGGTAGATACCATGCCACTGGTCACGCCATCTGACGTGCCTGGTTATATGGGCGATCTGTATGGTTATTACCTTTGCACTTTGTATTCCAAGAAACCCTACAGCGTGTATATTTGCAGCCCAGAATCGGCCAGGCAGATCCTACGTATTTGGGAGATTGTGCGAAACGAACCAAGCCGCGCCGGTTTTCTCCCGCATGTGGGCTATTTACTCGAGCCGAACGGTGCACTATCCTTCGATCGTTTCAGCCTGGAAATGGCAATGATCTTTGCCGATGCAGGTCATAATATCCTTGTTGAACCGATGGCAATGGCGGGACTCGATGCTCCGGTCACACTGGCTGGAACGATGGTCATGCAAAACGCCTACAACTTAGCAGGGATTGTGTTCACCTGGCTGATCAAAGGAACCGGGGATTGGGGGGGAGCCGCCCACACGGTGGATATGCGTTCGATGCTGTGTTCCTTTGGGTCACCAAACCAGGTTTTGATTGGGCTGGCCGCCATTCAATTGGGTCGTTTCTATGGGTATGAAATTGGAGTCAATAGTGGGCTGACCGATGCCTGTGTGCCTGATTTCCAGTCCGGCTTCGAAAAGGGCATGAGCGGTATGGTGGCATTGCTGGCTGGTGCCACTAGAATCGGTGCGCAAGGCATTGTTGGAGCAGATCAGGGCACCAGCTTCGAACAACTGGTAATCGACAATGAGTGGACCAGCGCAATCAACCACATCTTCGAATTGGGAATGGAAGTGAACGAAGAAACCCTTGGGGTGAATGTAATCCAGAAAGTTGGCGTGGGTGGTTCTTTCATTGCCGAGGAACACACCGTCCGGCACCTTCGGGAAACCTATTGGAAGTCCGATCTTTTCAACCAGACAAGTTGGGATGCCTGGATGGCCAAAGGTGGGAAGGACGTTCAAGCAATAGCCCATAAGAAGGTGGAAAAAATCTTAACGCTCCATTATCCGCCGGAAATTCTGATTAGCTCGGAGGTTGTTGAAAAAATTGATGGGATCATCCAAGAAGCCAAGGATCATCCGGAACGGTTTGAAGGGTAAATGGTTCACCAAAATAATTACAATAACGAGAGGTATATCATGGATCAAATAAAAATACCGTATCAATTTGTACTAGATGGGGATATGGACGCAGTGTCGGAATCTGTCCGGAACGCCCTTGATGATGGCGTATCAGCATCCGATATCCTTCAAAATGGGCTGATTGCTGCGATGGATGAGGTCGGGCGCCTTTTTGAAGAAGGTGATTACTTTGTCCCCGAAATGCTGATCGCAGCCCGGGCAATGAAAGCAGGATTATCCATTATAAAACCTATGCTGGTCGATTCGGGTATTGAACTCGCTGGAAAAGTAGCCATTGGGACGATCAAGGGAGATTTACACGATATCGGCAAAAATCTGGTCGCCATGATGTTGGAAGGAGCCGGTTTTGAGATCTTCGATTTGGGTACGGACGTGACTCCCGAACAATTCGTAGCAGCCATTCAGGATGGTGTTGATCTTGTGGGGCTTTCGGCCTTGCTGACTACCACGATGCCCGGTATGGAAAGCACAATTCAAGCAATTAAAAATGCTGGGTTGCGTAATCGTGTCAAGGTGATCGTCGGTGGTGCCCCTGTCACCGCTGAATATGCTCACCAGATCGGCGCGGATGGCTTTGCCCCCGACGCCAGCCAGGCTGTGACGCTGGCGAAAAACCTGATGGGATGAGCGAACTGTCCATCGCACCAATTTACCATCATCGCAGCAGTGGATTATATACCCAACAACGTACATCCTGATCAGGGGTGGTTATTGGGATAAAACCTGAAACTGGTCCTATTATCGGAGTTGCGCATGCATATCGCCGGACACGCTTACGAAGTATTTTCCACTAGCGATGTCGAACTCATCCATCGCAGCGCGCTGCGGATTTTGGCTGAGATGGGGATGGAAATCCAGAACCAGCCCCTGCTGGAAGATCTGGAAGCGTACGGCCTGCTAGTGGATTTCGACCAGGAACGGGTGCGGTTTCCCGAAAAAATTGTCGAGGAATACATTGCAGATGCAGACAAATATGATTGGGAGTCCCACAAACCTACTGTAGACTCCTCCGCAGGGCTGTATCATGGCCTTTACCATGATCCTATCTCGGGGGAATTGCTGCCGTGGACGGAGGAAAGACTAGCTTACTATTTTGCTCTGGGACGTCACCTGGGACATATCGATGGGGTCAGCATGCTGGGCTGTCGCCTGCCGGTCCCCGCGCCGCTCGAACCTTTCTACGAACGTTATTACAATTGGAAATATGGCGGTCGCGAAGGTGGCTCGATCCTCCAGGATGAAACCTGCCCGTATCTTATTGATCTGTACCAGATTCGTGCCAGTCAGGAAAACAAACCCATTGAAGAAGTATTCTCGGCGACGGTTTACCTCATCCCAGCGATGAAGTTAGGCCGCCATGAGGCCAACCAGGTGCAGTATTTCCGGGAACGGGGGCTGCGGGTGGGAATTGGTGATATGTATGCCATGGGTGGCTCCACGCCCATCACCCTGGCCGGGGCAGTGACGCTGAATTGGGCGTGGTTTGGCATCAGGGAGTTCCATCTGGGGTGTTCGATTTCCGCCATGGATATCAAGACAATGATCTACCCCTTTGGCAGGCCAGAGATGACCATGGCCAACGTGATGTCCGTCCAGATCGCGCGTCACTTTGGAACCTCCTTCAGTGGCCACGCTGGCCTGACCGACTCCAAGCTCCCCTCGGTGGAATCTGGCGCGCAGAAGGCCATGTCGGCGGCGGTGACCTTGATGGCAGGCGGCAGCGTGTGGATCGACGCCGGGCTGCTTGCCATGGACGAGGTGTATTCGCCCATCCAGATGATCCTCGATAACGAACTGCTGAGTGCCTTGAAGCATTACACTCTTGATTTTGAGGTTTCCGAGATGAGCATCGGGCTTGAGACCGTCTTTGAAGCAGGGCCGGGTGGAGGGTACCTGGATAAGCTGCACACCGTTCAATACATGCGGAAAGAACGCTGGCAGCCTGAGATCTGGTCACGGCAGATGCTGCAACCCTGGCTAGCGGGTGGAAGCAAACTGGACGTCGACCTGGCGGGTGAGATTGCCTTGGATGTGGCTGAAAATGCGGAACCCTACCAGGGATTAAGCGAGACCGAAGAAGGCGACATTTTGAGCCTGATCGAAAAAGCCCGTGTTGAACTAGGTTGTTAATTCGGTTAAGGTGGAAATGATAAACCGATATAATCAAAGAAAACAACTTTATATTAATGTATAGCCCCATCCTACCTTGCCTCCGCAAGGTACAGGCTCTTTCAAGGGGAAGTGTGGCTGGAGGACAGTCTTAAGGGAGATTCTTCAGTCCCCCCGCAAGCGGCGGGGTAGGCTAAGATAAACTCAGATAAACTACTTTGCACTAATATTCTGTGCAAGGTGATCCTTGCGGGCCTCCGTGGATTCGAATCCCACCCTCTCCGCTGGAAGTTATCCGCTCCTGTCCTGGGTCGGACAGACCGAGGGAATTTACGCGAATTATTTATGTAGGGTGGTCTTTGGATGCCAAGTATGGAGGTTTGAATCCCAGCCTCTGCGCTGAAGATCATCCGCCAATTACTGAGCAAATGCCTAGCTGAGCATTACACTCTTTCCACACATTGCTGTACAGTTAATTCTCGGGTATGGTTGGGCCAGGGTGGATGAGGGGACTCTGAGGCCGGCTACAGCCCAGTAGAATTCTAATTATCCATTCTAGTTACCGGACAGTTTTCAAAAATAGCGAATGGAAGCTCTCTGAGCGGAGCGCAGCGCAGTCGAAGAGCACTTCCGTGAGCGTCCTTCGACTTCGTAAACTCCGCTCAGGAAGCTCACTCCAGCCATTTCTGCCAAAGTGTCCGGTGGCTAGTTATCCATTCGAAAACCACAACCTTTGAAAGAAATGTGGTATATTTTTCAAAGAGAACACTGGTTTGTAAATCTAGTTTCAAAGTGAGAGATGAATCCTGAGGAATATCAAACACCTGAAGCGGGAGAGGTGCTGCGCGTAGCAGCAGGATATTATGCCTTTCTCCCGGCGCTATTGCCACCGGATATTGAGTACACGTCTGCGTTAGTGAACGCGTTGTCTGATGCAGATACTGCACTTGGCGAGCTCTCTGGTGTAGGACGACTCATCCCAAATCCACATCTGTTGATCACCTCTTATATCCGGCGAGAGGCAGTCCTATCATCGCGCATTGAAGGCACATTGACAGACTTGCCGGATTTGTGGCTGGAAGAAATCAAACCCGGTGAGAAACGAGTAGCGGATGCGGATATTCGCGAAGTACAAAACTACGTGCGTGCACTGGAATACGGGACCAGACGGTTAGGGAAATTACCTCTCTCTTTACGCTTAGTGAGGGAAATCCACAAGCGTTTGATGGAAGGGGTGCGCGGCTCTCAAGCCACCCCAGGTCAGTTTCGACGTTCTCAGAACTGGATTGGTACCCCGGGCAGCACATTATTGGATGCGCAATACGTGCCGCCACCTCCGGATCAGCTGATGCCCATTCTGGCGAACTGGGAAGAATATCTGCACAACCGGACTGGATACCCTGATCTGATCCAATGCGCCGTAATGCAGGAACAGTTTGAAGCGATCCACCCGTTTCTAGACGGAAACGGGCGGATTGGACGTTTGGTGATCACCTTATTTCTCATGGAGCGCGAGCGATTATCCCTACCGCTGCTTTACTTATCGGCTTACCTCGAGGCTCACCGGCAGGAGTACTACGAGCTGCTACAGAATGTCCGCATGCATGGGGATTGGGATTCGTGGATCAAATTTTTCTTGTTGGGGGTATCGGAAACAGCACGCCTTGCAATGCGCCAGGCGAGCCAATTGATGGACCTGCGTGAGCGCTATCGAGAACAATTGGTTAAACAGCCGAAAGCAGTCATGTTGATCGATGAGCTCTTTGGAAACCCGTACATTACTGTCGCGCGAGCAGAGAAACAGTTGGGTGTTTCCAACCCAACAGCCAGGCGAACAGTTGAGTTCCTGCAGGAACAAGGGATCTTGGAAGAAATTACTGGTCGAGATTGGGGGAAGGTGTATCTGGCCAATGCAATTGCTGAAGCTATTCAGAATCCGATCTAGAGGCTGAAATCCTCAGCCAATACCAGGAGATTGGCCTGTTGTTCACGCGGGAGGCCGGTATCCAGCTGCCAAGATGCCTGGTGCTGTTCTAACAGGATGGTTTTGATCTAATCCCTGGACTACTGAGAAAGCCAGTTGTTACCATTCAGAGTGAAATGATTCGCTATTTTGTTTTCATTGGCAATGAAATCCTTCTAGTGCCGTAATGATCTTTGCCCCTTTGACAATAGGAGCACTATGTTTTGGGGATTAGGGATTGGGGATTTGGGGATTAGGGATTAGGGATTGGGGATTGGGGATTGGATATGTGGGCTGAAAATGGAGTGGGAAAGTAAGGCCCCGCCGGAGATGATCCGCTCCTGTCCTGGGTCGGACAGACCGAGGGAATTTACGCCCCGCACTCCGTGCGGGATAAACTACTTTACGCTAATATTTTGGGTGGATTATTCTTTATGGATTAAGTATGCAGGTTCGAATCCCACCCTCTCCGCTAAATACAATCCGCTAATTTACGCTCCTATCCTTTGAAGGATAGACCGAGGGAATTTACGCGCCTGTCCTAGGTCGGACAGACCCGGGGGAAAGAGCGGGGTAAACTGGGGGCAAGCGCTAACCTGGTTGTTATGCCCGAAAATCACCCATCCGGTTTGAAGCACATCCTGGATCAATAGGCGGTCATTTTCGCTGGCGGTGCCTGTTTTCCAGCGCTCGTCTGTGTCCAGGAATTGCTGGGATTTATCTGCGGTCATTGATCTTCCCTAGGGTCGTCCCGGCTTGCTTTTTCGGGGTAGATCCCGGTCCTCGCCCTGAAGGCCAGGGACGATTTTTCGCTGCTGGTTAACAAATAAGAGTAGCGGTTTCCAGATGGCATACAATGATCGACTTGTGGGGTGAGCAAACCCATGATCTTTACTTTGTTTCTAGACAGAATAAGCTTTTAGACCTGCTCTCATGGCCCCTTCGATCGTGCCATCCAATTCTTCAGCGCCGGGGAAGAACCACTCGTCCGGGTCGTAACTTTCGTCGCTCCACTTGAAGATGGCGAAACCCCAGTCGTCCAACTTCCCGTTGTAGGTTAGACGACAAATCGGCCCGACCGTGCCGGAGTCATCCCGGTCCAGGTAGAGAAAGCGGCCCCGGAAACGTGCCCGGTAGCCTACGTCAGCACCAGAGAAGGTTTCCCGATTGAAGTCAGCAATAATTTCTTCTACCTGAGCTTTGATATCCTTTGGAATAGCCTGGGTACCCATTAAATTTTCTCCTGTGTTATTTTAGCTCTAGGGAGATCTCTTCTGGTTCGATCAGAGATGGGCGATCCTTTACCAGCGAGACAACACCATTTACACTTTCACTGATCAGGTAACCGATATAATCTGACTATCTTCTTTCAAGAACTACTTCTCGAGCCAGCAATCCCTGCCAGGGTACCTGGTTGTCTCATCATTTTGATTATAACTCTACTCGATCCATGTTGTGGCGGTATCGTTATGGAAGCAAAAGCCGCAGAGTCGATTATACTTAAAACCTATCCGTAAATTAATCGGTCAGGTAAGTGACATCCTGAACGGATATAAGCCCCCTAGTCGGGGACTCACCTGACCTACGTTGATTTACGGATAGACACTTAGCCTCTGAGCATTCTCTGAGCCTCAGTGGTCAAATAGCAAACATATCCCAATGCCGAAGAAGAAATCCTCCCGCGCTCCCAAAATATCCACACCTCCCCGGCAGGTGATGGATGGGCTGTACGATGCCGAAGTGCTGCTGGAAGAAGGCGAGCCAGCTGAAGCGGCGCTGGTGCTGGAGGAACTGGACCGCCGCCAACCGGGCCTGATACCAGTGCTCGGCATGCTGGTGGATGCCTATTACGAGCTGCAGGACATGCATGGCTACGAGTGGGCATGCTACCGCCTGCAAAAGATTGAGCGCAGCGACCCCGACCTGGCTCTGGTAATGGCTGTGGCGTACATGGGGAATTTCCGCCCGGCGCTGGCTATCCACAGTCTGGAAGATTTCTTGCGCCGCTGGCCGGATCATGATAACGCCGGTGAGGCGCGCCAGATGCTGGAGAAGTTTCGCAGCACCCTCCAGTCGAAACTAGAGACCCTGGATATGTCGAAAAGTGAGGCCTTTGAGCTGGCTTACCAGCAAGACCTGGTGCGCCTGTTCATGGACCATGGCCAGCTTCACCAGGCCAGGAGCGAGGTGGGTAAATTGCTCAAACGCTACCCAACTTTTGTCCCTGCTCTGAACAACCTGAGCCAGATCCACGCCCTGAAGGGCGATCAAGCGCGCGCCATCGAATTGAGCCGCAAGGCGCTCGAAATCGAGCCGCATAATGTGCATACCCTTTCCAACCTGGCGCGCCTGCTGTTCCTGAGCGGGCATCCCGAAGAAGCATCACAGGTAGCGGGGCGCATGCTGGAGTCAGACGCTCC
>SDBU01002520.1_pt1 | contig 24239 bp, 22 predicted proteins | sample 2277071 | NCBI WGS metagenome assembly SDBU01 (sample SAMN10397929, study PRJNA504765) | marine sediment metagenome | isolation source: marine sediment core GS08_GC12, 126 cmbsf | place: Arctic Ocean: Gakkel Ridge, Loki's castle | collected 2008
GAGGTTGAAAGCCCTTATGCGCGGACGCAGATCGTCAAGCTCGGCCTGCCTGGCCGCGTAGACATCATCGGCCTCGAGTGGTATCAGGCTCGACGACACAGCCAGCTCAAGATGGTCGTAGCCCGGGGCCAAGGCGGACACCTTGTCTGGGCTGATGCAGATACCGATGGGTATGGACTTGCTCATGGCGTCTATCCTCCTGCAGTTGGTTGCGCTAGGCCCTAATCCATTCATCTTCTTTCCCGTCGCGGATCCTATCGTATACGGTCATGATGTGCATGATGTCCACCAGGTTCCCGTGCTTGGGCGGCTTGTCGTCGAGGAGCGATTGGGCAAAGTGCTGTATGCACCCGACGTATCCTTCCAGGAGAAGCTGCTTGTTGTACAACTGCCCCAGAGAGAACTCTGGCTCCCAGATGATCGGAGCGGTATCGTCGGGACCGATGTAGGACCCGGCCCGCCCAAAGCCTCCGTCGCCACGGCTGCCGCCTGAACGATAGTATGTGAGGCGAACCCCATTCTCCACCACCACATTCGCGCCGTTGCCGATGACCTCGAGCCGCTCCAAGGGGCTGGTGGCGCTTTGGCCGCCAGTGAGATGCAACGTGCCAACCACGTTTCCTCGGAAGCGGAAGCACATAACCACGCCTCCCGACAGCTCGCTGCGCATATAGATGAAGCCCTTGCATTCGCGAAACAGGCGCACAAGGACGGAATAGGGGTGGACGAATTCGAGAAAAGCGGACATTGCCCTGGTATCTTGCCGCTTCTCCTCCGGAGGTAGGGAGAGCGGGTAGCGCATCGAGAAGCTGGACACTCCACCGAAGCTCGGGTCCGCGATTATCTCGGCCACCTTGAGATACGCGGGCGCGAACATCTTCTTGAGGCCGGTGGCCAGGTATTTGTGCTTTGCGATGCACGCGTTGGTAAAGATCGAGATCTCGTCCACGGTCGAGCAGGGTGGCTTGTCGATCCAGGTGTGAAAGCCCGCCCGAAGCGCCTCGGAGGCAAGCTCGGGGTAGCGCGGTCGCCCATCGGCATCTGGCCCCACGACGATGAACACCGCATCCATCTCCTCCTTGGCCAGCAAGGCTCTGTGGCTGGGATAAAAGTGCCTGGCCCCGAACTGACGAGCGACGGCCAGGCCCCGGTCAGTGTCGGGGTCCGACAAAGCCACCAGCTCGATGGGAGCGTATTGGAAGCAGGGCAGGATATTCCGATAAGAGTGCTCTCCCGCACCGATGTATCCGACGCGGAGCTTGTTCTCATACTCATAGTTGAAGAGCATACCATGGCCTCCGTCACGCGACGTATGGGCGACGTTGCCCCCTCCTTCTGGCAGGCGACGCAGGGTGAACTATGCACCAAGCTGGTCGGCATGTCAAGCTGGTTGGCCAACCACGCCTCCTCGCTCAGTTAACCGGAAACGCGTAGCGGCAGCCAATGGTCTAGTCCGTAGACCGCGAGTGGACCAAAGAGTCCCGAGCGCCTTTAGAGCAGGGTCGCTTCCTGTGCTACAATGACCGCGAGGCCGTGGCTTGTGGTCTTGGCCGGAAGTCTGGTCGAGAGTAGTCGGTAAGGACGAATGCGAATGGTCTGGAATCCTGAGAGCGGGGGGTGGGCACGCCTGGCTATGGCCGTGACCCTGCTGGCGCTGGCCATGGCGGTGTCTGCGTGCGGGGCGGTTGAGGAGTTGGCTACAGGGCCGGCCGGCGTCGGCGCGCGAGCCAGGGTGACACCCGGCCGAACCCGTGACCTGGCGCTGGCAACGGCCACATCCGTCTTGACCGGCACACCTGCTATCGGCGGACCATCGGAAGCGGCCACGGAGATGGCTGCGCAACCCACACCAACCGACAGATCGATCGAGATGACAACGCCGACGGCGACGCCCACCATCTCCCTGCTCGTGGGTCCGGCAGCCAGTCTGGCGAGGATCGAGGGCCCGACGCCGAAGCGACCGCCAATTCGCCTGCGCCTCACTCCTCGCGCGGGGAGGGCCATCGGGCACATCCCCACCAGAGCGCCGCTGGGCCTACCCGCGCCCACCTGGACCCCAGCCCCCCGATGGTATCCAGACGACCAGGCGGTCGGTCCCATGCGCACTCCATGGCCTGCGTCAACTCCAGGGGCCTGGCGTCAAGTCGCCCGCTGGGAGGGCAAAAGCAGTAAGAACACGGAGACCTTTCACGTCCCCTCGCATGAGTGGCGGATTTCATGGGATACGTGGCGGGACGAACAGGGCGAGACGACCTTTGCGATATTCGTGTATGATGCCGGCGGAGGCTATCTGGGGATGGCCGCCAACGTCATCGGGGCAAACAGCGATTCGCGCACGATGCAGGGATCCGGCGACTACTACCTGGGCATAAGCACTGGTCAGCCATATGTGATCGTGGTGGAGGCGAAGGAGTAGTTCCGCGCGCCCCTAGTCCTGAGAAGACTCAGCCGTGCTGGACTCGGTGTGAATAGGTCTACCAAACATCAGGGCTAGAGCAAGCCCCGCCGCAAAGGCGGTGACCAGAATCAGGACGTGGCTCCTTGCGGGCTCGCCGGGCCAAAGTCCGTATACTGATCCCCCCACGATTCCAAGCACACCGTAGTAGGAGATCGCCGCGGCCCGCTTTATGGCCACATCAATCAGTTTGGAAAAGATGAGGATGCCGAGCAGGGCACCGATGCCCGTGGATATGAGCGTCGCCCAGTCTACGACCAAGCCACTCACCGCGCCAATGGCCTCCATGATCGGCTCATAAGTGCCCGCGAGGATCCAGATATAGGAGCCATCCAGACCAGGAGCTACGCTTGCGCCTCCGGCAAGGAAGCTGGTGAACGCATTGTAGATGGTGCCCCCAATGCCGCTGATGCTGGTCGCGTGGGCCGCCTGACTGCCCCGAGGATCCATCGCTCGCAGCACCACCACCACCAGCAGGCCAGCGAGGAGAGCCGCTCCCCGCCCTGCGGTGAGGCGCATGTCATCGTGCAGCCTCAGCACCGTGGGAATGGTTCCCACCATAAGACCCATGAAGAAGAACATGGTGGCTGAGGGGTAGCGCTCCAGTAGCAGGGTGATGAGCTTGGCAAAGACCACCATAGAGAGAGCGGTGCCCGCACCCAGCGCGAGCAGGAAGGGAATGTACTCCTTCCACTTGCTCCGATTCACGAAAAAGTTGCCGATCGCATCGACGAACTGCTCGTAGACGCCAAGAAGGATGAGTATCAGCCCACCCCCCAGTCCGGGGATCAGATGGGTAACCCCGTATGCCATGCCCTTCAGCACCAGCGACAGATAGGCCATTCACTCTCCTCACGTTGCGGTGGCAGACGATGAGCGAAACCGGGCCGATTATAGCAGAGCTCGTACGATCCGACAACGCGCGCGGGGATGCCGCCGGTCACGGCCAGGAGTTTTCGCTCTTTCTCTCACCTGTGCTATAATCGATTCATGGTGGGTGAGGACGTTTTTGGCCACATTGAGCTATCTGTAGACGATGTGGCCTTGCTGAAGGAGCTGGCGGCTGATCTGCCCGTAGCCTCCGATGTCTGCCGGTCCGACCTGCTGCTGTATTGCCGAGAGGGGCCAGATCGGGCCATCATCGTCGGACAGGCTATGCCGCATTCGGTCGTGCCCGTGTATGAGGAGAGTCGGGTTGGCCTGCGCGTCGATCTGGACCAACAGGCTGAGGTGCACAGCGGTCTGAGCGGCAAGCTGCACACGGCCGCAATGCGTACCATCGATGTGCGAGGCGCATCCATAGCCCGCCAGATCCTGCCGGTGCGCAACGCCAGGGGGAAGTTGATCGCGGTGGTGGCCATGGACGCCTATTGGCTGGCCTATGAACGCCACCGGCGCAGAAGCAAGGTCTTCCAGGATGCGCTAAGGCAATTCATGGCCGCTTTCTTGCGGGGGGAGGTGCGGGGCGCGCGGGGTCTGACACCCTTTGGCGAGCGTGATGGCGTCATGTACGTGCGCGCCGATCGCCATATCGGGTATATGAGCGGGATCGCCCAGAGCCTCTACCGTCGTCTGGGCTATCGGGATAGCCTGGTGGGGCGGAGGGTCACCGAGCTCGACACGGTTGACCACGAGATGGTGACCCAGGTCCTCAACGAGGGGCGTTGCCTGGAACGACAGGATGAGCAGGATGGGCTGACCTGGATACGGAGAGCCCTTCCGGTGATCGGATCAAGTGTCACGCTCTGGCGTTCGATCGGCAGGAGGCTTTACCCGGGGCGCGCCCTTCCTGCGCGCGCGAGAGGGGTGTTCATCCTCTTTCACGATGCCACCCAGGCGTTGCAGGCGCAGCTTGAGCTGGAAAGCAAGATGGCCATGCTTCGCGAGGTCCATCACCGGGTCAAGAACAATCTGCAGGTGGTGGCCTCCTTGATGCGCTTGCAGGCGCGCCGGGCCTTGGGAGAGGAAGCCAAGGCAGTGCTGAAGGAGAGCGTGAACCGCATCCTCAGCGTGGCTGTGGTGCACGAGTTCCTTTCGAGTGACGCCGGCGGCACCATCAATGTCCGAGAGGTGGCCCGTCGCATTGTGGGTCAGCTTCAGCAAGGGCTGATCGACCCCAGCAAGCAGATGCGGCTCACGGTGAGCGGGCCAGCCATCTGGCTGCCTGCGGAGAGGGCCACTCAGTGTGCGTTGGTGGTCAATGAGTTGGTGCAAAACGCTATCCAGCACGGCATAGGTGAGCGTAGGCGAGGCGAAGTGGTGGTGGAGTTCATCGATCACGGGGACAGCGTGAGTATCATCGTCGCTGACGACGGGCAAGGTCTGCCCGAGGGGTTCGAGCTTGAAAGCGACTCCAACCTTGGCCTGAGCATCGTGAAAAGCATGGTGGAGAGGGACCTGAAGGGCGAGTTTGAGCTGCAAAGCGCTGGAGGAACACGAGCAATCGTTCGTTTCGACAAGCCGACGGTGGGAGGTATGTGAAATTGGAGCGCGTACGTGTGATCGTTGCCGACGACGAGTCGATTATCTGCATGGATCTGCGCGAGATGCTGGGCAATCTGGGGTATCTGGTTGTGGGGGAGGCAGGTGATGGCCAGAGTGTGGTGAACCTGGCTCGCGAGCTGCGTCCCGACGTCGTTCTGATGGATATCAAGATGCCTGGCATGGATGGCATAGAAGCGTCCAGGACGCTCACCGAGGAACGCATCGCTCCGGTGGTCCTCTTGACCGCTTTCAGCCAACGCGATCTGGTCGAGCGAGCCAAGAAAGCGGGTGTCGTGGGATACCTGGTCAAGCCGGTGCAAGAGGCCGACCTGACCCCGGCCATCGAGATCGCCCTGGCGCGCTTCATCGAGTTCCGCGAGCTGGAGCACGAGGTTGACAGTCTTCAGGATCAACTGGAGACGCGAAAACTGGTGGACCGCGCCAAGGGGATACTCATGGACACGCAGGGGCTCACCGAGGCCGCAGCCTTCCGACGCATCCAAAAGATGTCCATGAACACGCGCAAGTCGATGAAAGAGATCGCCCAGGCCATCATCCTCACCCACGAGATCGGCGCCTGAGCAAGCGACGGCTGGCTGGTCTGCTTGGCAGAGCGGACACAGCAGTCGGTGGGTGGTCATGGCCAGGATGGTGAGCGGCCTGCTGGTGACATCCCCATGAGCCAGGCAATGGCCCAGAGAACCCAGGCCACTGAAGACGTGACGATAAGGTAGACGACGATACCCTTGGTACTCGCTTTCATGGTGATCAGAATCACTCGGCTTTTGCCGCCTCGTATTCCTCTTTCGAGACGAGCTCACCTCCACTCACCTCGGCGGTGACGACGTTGTAGCTGCCATCCAGCCAGATCTCGGCGTGCATGAGTTGGAAGCAACTGTTGTCCATCACCTCCTTTCGCAAGAGAAACGTCCCGGGGCCTGCCTCGCGGTTCAGGTCGTTGCGCCGATCCGCTCGGACGCGAACCACCCCGCCGCACTTGCCACAGCGAAAGTGAAACCAGATCCCATGGGGGTCTCCCGGGGGGCCGGAGGGAGCCCCAGCAAGAAAACTCTTGATCTTGTCAAGAAAGCCCATCTCGCCAACCTCTCCACGTCTCGCGCCTGGACATCGATCGATCCTTGCGCCTGCGATTATAGCCCATCGCCCCGGCTTCGTCGAGCCGCTCGCGCTTGCTCGCCATGCTTGACCTTGCACCCGGCAACCTGTAAGATCGCGTAGAAGGGAGGAAGATCATGCGATGGGAGGAGCTGACAGCGACAGAGTTCGCAGCGGCAGTACGTGAGACGGGCGTCTGTGTGATCGCCATGGGGGTGATCGAGAAGCACGGCGAACACCTGCCTCTTGGCACTGACTACTTGAATGGCCACCAGATCGCTTGCCTGGCGGCAGAGATAGAGCCGGCTGTGGTCTTTGCGCCGTTCTACTTTGGGCAGATCTATGAGGCGCGATGTTTCCCTGGCACGGTGACCATCAAGCCAAGGCTTCTGCTGGAACTCATTGAGGGGGTGCTCGACGAGATCGGGCGGAACGGTCTCAAAAAGATCGTCATCTACAATGCGCACGGCGGGAACAGGCACCTCCTGCCGTTCCTGGCTCAGTGCACTCTGTGGGAGCGGAAGCCCTACTCTCTCTACCTCCCGACGGCCAGGCTCACGCCCGAAAGGGCCGAGCAATGGCGCGCGCTGTGCGAGACGTCAATCCATGGCCACGCCTGTGAGTGCGAGACCAGCGTGTCGCTGGCCAATCATCCCCACCTGGTGCGGATGGATCGGATTCCCGACGCCCCTGCCAACCCCTTGAACCGAATGAAGAGCATGCCCCCCACCTTTGCCGGCATCGCCTGGTACAGCAACTACCCCGACCACTATGCCGGCGATGCACGACCCGCTTCCAGGGAGAAGGGACTCGCTCTGCGTCAACTGGTGGTTGACAATCTGGCAGAGTACATTGCTGCGGTCAAGGCGGACACGGTGGTTCCAGCTCTGGAGGCCGAGTTCTTTCGCCGCACGAAGGGAGTGGGCGGGCGCCAGTGAGCGTGCTCGCCCGTCGCCTCCGAACAGGGGCCTAGCGGCGGTCGGTTGGCTGGCTCCAGAGGGAGGAGACATGGAGAATCGGATCAGTCCTGCAGTCGTCTTTCCCAGGGCAGAGCGCGTCGAGATCCGCCAGGTGCCGCTGCCTCCGCTGGGAGAAAAAGACCTGCTGGTGCGCACCCGGCTGACGGCCATCAGCGCGGGCACCGAGCTCATGGTGTTGCGAGGCACCTTCCCCAGCCAGGAGTTCCCTTGCGTGGTGGGGTATCAGCAGGTGGGCATGGTCGAAGAGGTCGGTCTTCAGGTGGAAGGCATCGCCGTGGGAGACCGAGTGGTCACCTCGCGGGCGCATGTCTCGCCAGACTATCACTCGGGCTGCGGCATGGGCCACGCAGGCCATCTGGTGGTTCCGGCATCCGGGTGCGCCGTCGTGCCCGACTGCGTCTCCGACAGCACGGCGGTCTACGCCGTCATGGCCGCGGTCGGCCTGCTTGGCTACCAGAAGTGTGGCCACCTCAGAGGGCGCACGGTGGCAGTGACGGGCCAGGGATTGATCGGCCAGTTCGCGGCGCAGATCTGGCGAGACGGCGGCAACCGCGTCTACGCGAGCGACCTGCGCAAGCTGCGGGCTGAGCTTTCCGGGCGATACAGTTCCGACGTCGCCTTTCATGGTGCTCTGAAGGAGTTCGACGCCCGCATCCGGCAAGACTGTCCGGCGGGGGTGGACGTTCTGGTGGAGACCAGCGGCATAGGAGAGGTCTTTGACCAGGCCCTGATCCTGCCGCGCCAGGAAGGGGTCGTGTGTGTGCAGGGACACTATCCCTACGATCTCTCCTTCAGCTTTCGGCGGCCCCACGGGAAGCAACTGCGCATGGAGTTCCCGTGTGCCTGGGGGGGCACAGCCAACCTCTTGCGCATATTGGGGATGATGGCCACCCGACGCCTCACAGTGGAGCCGCTCATCACCCAGCGTTTGGCCTACACCGATGCGCCCGAGGCCTACAGGGCCATGCTGGCAGGGGATCCAGGCATGTTGGGCGTCGTATTCGACTGGAGCCAGTAGTCAAGATCGGGCAAGGAGGCGAGGAAACCGGCATGGTGCGTACACTGGTAGTGGCCGCCGCCTATGTGGCGGCTCAGATGCTGGCCGACATCACCAGCCTCAAGATCGTGGTCTTTATGGGGCTGTCGATGGACGCCGGGACGTTCGTGTACCCCATCACGTTTACCCTGCGCGACTTGGTGCACAAAACTGCTGGCGCCCGGGCCGCAAGAGCGCTCATCGTGACCGCGGCGGTGATCAACCTGGTGATGGCGGCCCTTTTTTTGATGGTTGCGAGGTTGCCCGGGGATCCCTCCGTGGGAGCACAGACTGAGTTCGCCACCGTCCTCGCCCCGGTGTGGCGCATCGTCATGGCCAGCATCGTGGCCGAAGTGATGGCCGAACTGATCGACACCGAGATCTACCGCCTCTGGGTGCAACGGGTGACCCGACGCCACCAGTGGGCGCGGGTGCTGACCAGCAACGCGGTGAGCGTCCCTCTCGATAGCCTGGTCTTTGCCTGGGGCGCATTCGGCGGGCAGATGGCTCCCTCGGTTGTGTGGAGCATCGTCCTGGCCAACGTTCTGCTGAAAGGTGCAACAACCCTGGTGAGCCTGCCGCTGATATACGCCGTTCCCGAGAGAGAGGTGGCTGGCGACTGATCGGCGTGGGACCCGGTCTGGCTTGACCACCGAGGGATACCAGTCTGGAGCAGAGGAGATGGACATCCCATGAGTTCACGCGAGCTGAGTCTACGCTACGGCATGAACCCTCACCAGAAGTCGGCCCGCGTCTATGTGAAGCAGGGCAAGTTGCCGTTCGAGGTGCTCAACGGAAGCCCTGGGTATATCAACCTGTTGGACGCGCTGAACTCCTGGCAGTTGGTTCGCGAGCTGAGACACTCGCTGGGTCAGCCGGCTGCCGCCTCGTTCAAGCACGTCAGTCCGGCCGGTGCAGCGGTGGCCGTCCCCATGAGCGACGCCGAGAGGGCTGCCTGTTTCGTCGAGGACCTGGAGCTCTCGCCGGTGGCGACCGCCTATGCCCGCGCCCGCGGCGCAGATCGCATGTCCTCCTTTGGCGATTGGGTCGCCCTGAGCGACCCCTGCGACCTTTCGGCGGCGCGGCTCATCAGACGGGAGGTGTCGGACGGAATCATCGCGCCCGAATATGAGCCGGAAGCGCTAGAGATACTCTGCAGAAAGCGCGGCGGCAGCTACCGGGTGCTGCGCATGGACCCCAGCTACCTAGCGCCCGAGATGGAAGAGCGACAGGTGTTTGGACTCACCCTGGTGCAGCGGCGCAACGATGCTGCTGTCTCGCCCGATCTGTTCAGGCATGTGGTCACCAAAGAGCGGGATCTTCCCCAGGAGGCGCTGCGTGACCTGACCGTCGCCACGATCGCTCTCAAGTACACCCAGTCCAACTCGGTTTGCCTTGCCTACCGCGGACAGGTGACCGGCGTGGGGGCTGGACAGCAATCGCGCATCCATTGCACCCGCCTTGCGGCGGGCAAGTCGGATCTCTGGTTCCTGCGCCAGCATCCCGCGGTGCTTGGCCTCAGGTTCGCTCGCTCCGCGAGCCGGGCTGAACGCAACAACGCCATCGATCTCTACTTCGTTGACCAGCTTTCGGCGGCCGAGCAGGCGGAATGGGAGAGGGCCTTCGAGGTGGGGCCCAGACGTCTCTCTGCGGCCGAGAGGCGGGCCTGGTTGGACCAGGTGGGGGGCGTGGCCCTCAGTTCGGATGCCTTTTTCCCCTTCCGGGATTGCATCGATCGCGCCCATCGGAGCGGCGTCAGCTATGTCGCTCAACCTGGCGGCTCAGTCAAAGACCAGAATGTGATCGATGCCTGTGACCAGTATGGCATGGCCATGTGCTTCACCGGGGTGCGGCTGTTCCATCACTAGGACATCGTCGCAACAGGGGCTTTGGCTCATTGGCGAGAGGAGGGATGTTGGAGCGGGATTCGCGCCACTATGGTGACTTTGAATTCAATCTGCGCGAGCTTGCCGGCTCCATGGGCGATTTTGGCACGCTTTTCCCCTTGGCTATGGGTCTCATCGCCGTGTGTGGGATGGATCCAGCGGCGCTGTTCGTGATGATTGGGCTGACCAACATCGCCACCGGCATCATCTATCGCCTGCCCATGCCAGTGGAACCGAAAAAAGTCGTGTCGGTGGCCGCCATTGCCCAAGCTTGGCCGGCCTCCATGGTTGTCGCCTCGGGGCTGGGGCTTGGCATAGTCTGGTTCGTCATCGTGGTAACCGGGGCTCTTCGGAAGCTCATTCAGGTGACGCCCATATATCTGATTCGCGGTATCCAATTGGCGCTGGGCATCACCCTGGGCTGGAGCGCGCTCAAGATGATGGCCCCGGAGCCCTGGCTGGGCTTGCTTGCAGTGGCCATCGTTCTGCTATTGCGCAAGAACCGCTACGCACCGGCAGCGCTGGTGGTCATGGCCGTCGGCGTTGCTATCGCGGCCTTCAGGGGCGATTTGGGCCGCAATCTCTCCTTCGGCATCACCCTCCCTCGCTTCGCTCTGCCGGTCTGGTCAGAGATCTGGCGAGGGATGGTGTTGGCCGGCTTTGCCCAGATTCCCTTGACCATCACCAACGCGGTTCTGGCCACGGCAACCATGATCCGCGATCTTTTCCCCGAAAAGCCGGTGAGCGAGAACAAGCTGATGCTCAACATGAGCGTGATGAACATTGCTTCGTCGTTCTTCGGGGGCATGCCCATGTGTCATGGGTCGGGTGGCCTGGCAGGGCAGTACTACTTTGGTGCGCGCACGGGCGGGGCCAACATCCTAGAGGGTCTCATCGAGATCAGTCTCGGGGTGTTTCTGGGGCAATCGCTGCTGGAGACCTTGGCCGCGTTTCCCATGCCCCTCATCGGCGGCATGATGCTCATGGTAGGCGTTCAGTTCGTGCGCCCTGTGCTTGCTCTGCGCCGGTGGCCCCTGTTCCTCGCCCTGCTGACGACTGCTCTATCCGTAGCGTCCAATATGGCCATAGGCTTTGCTGTGGGTCTGGCGGGTGCCTATCTCGTGCGCTGGCTGGTTCGGCGGGGAGTGCTGCAAGGGGATTTGCAGGAGATACACAAGACACCCTAGCATCACAAGTGAGCCTGGTCCGATAGGCTTCAAGCCGCGCGGGTGCTCCCTTGCCTTGTGGTCATTGCCCTGCGGTTTCAGCATGTGCTTGGGCGGACCTTCTTGCTTGCCTTAGCCAAGCTTCTTGATCGATTCCAGCGCATCGGCGACCTCTGCGAGCCCGAGTTCCTCCAGTTTGGGGCGGGTTGGCCAGCCGTTGGCCGGGTCCCAACCACGAAGCTCGTAATACGTATCCAGCACACCGGCGAACCTATCCAGGTCGAGGATCACGCCGTCGGTGAAGGCGGGATGCGTCAGGCTCTCGGCGACGAGTTCATCGATGCGTCGATGACGCCTGTGGTTCCTGATGTCGATGGCCCGCAGCAGATTGAAGATGCGCGCGCCGGCGCGATCGAGTTCCCGCTCGCTGGTCTCATGCCCCGTGCAGGCAGAGAACAGCTTGGCCATCAGCGCTGTGTCAGCGACGTGATCTGGGCTCTCCATGCTAAAGACCCGAGCGTGCTCATAGTCGCATACCACCAGCGACTCGATGAGCATCCCCCGGTCGTGATGGAATATGGCCGGGATGGCCTTTGTCTCCGGCGCATCATACTCAAGTCTGGGGTCACACACGTCGGGATTGCCGTAAACCTTCTCACAGACGGCGCGGGCCGTTTCCAGGGAGAGCGGGCCTCGATTCGGGCCATGCTTGGGAAGGTACCGCAACACGTGCTCGGTGAACTGGTGAGTCGAGTCGCTCGCTGGATCCCTGGTATCCACACACCACTGCAAGACGGGCACCAGCCAGAAGGGGAAATAGACGTTCCCTCCGGTGCCCCAATGCCCGTTCCAGTGCGACGTCTGCCCGGCGTGCCGTGGATAGATGTGGTCTAGCAGGGGCTTGCCTCGGCCATCAAACAGCTTCTCCGCCGCATAGCACGCACCGTCGGCCAGCGCATCACCAAGATCGCCTTCGCGGTGGGCGATCTTGTGCAACAGCGTGGTCAAGAATCGGCCAGAAACGGGAGCCACGTCTCGGTTGTAGGCGATCGCCTTGCTGGGCGCAGGGATCTCGACCCCATCAATCTCGGTGATGAGGCCGTGCTGCTTGCACATCTGCAGCCAGGGTATGATTCCGTAGGCGACTTCCCACCCGTTGAGCCCATAGTCGTTGGTGATTGCCCGGGCCTCGATATGCGCCCTGAGCGATGTACGATAGCCCCAGCATTGCCAGGCCGCAGTGTAGGTTCCGGGAGTGGCCTCCCCTGGGATGTTCATGAACAGCCTATAGGCGCAGGGGGTGATGCAGAAACCGCACTTGCTCAGGCGGTAGCTGCCCGCTTGCGCCGGGGCACGCCGGCGCCAGGAGCGCCTCGCGGGCGAGTGGGGGCCCTGCCCCTCGCGGCTGGCCTTCAGGCAGAGGTCCAGTAGCCGTTTCGGCTGGGAGACGTGGACCCCCAGCGTTCCCCGCACCGCGATGGCTTTGAGGTTCTTGGAGCCCATGACCCCGCCAAAGCCCCCCTGCCCGGCGGCGTTGCCCGTCTCGGTCTGGATGCAGGCGATCCGAGACAGGTTCTCGCCCGCCTGGCCGCAGGAGATGACCCTGGTCTTGGGACCGTGAGCCGCCCTGAGCGTTCTGGTCGTGGCGTATGTGCCCGTGCCCCAGAGGTCTTGCGCCTCACGTATCTCTGCCTCGCCGTCGTGTATCCACAGGTAGACCGGTTTTTCGGCCCTTCCCCGCACCACTATGCCATCATACCCGGCGAACTTGAGCTCGGCTCCCCAGTGACCTCCCATGCCCGAGCGAGAGAACACCGACGGGCGCTGCTGGGGCGCGATTCCGGCGACGACCACTCGGCCGGCGCCGGAGGCGAGGGTGCCGGTGAGGGGGCCGACCATGATGAACAGCATGTTCTCGGGGGCAAAGGCGTCCACGCCTGGCCCGAGCTCGTCCCATGCGATCTTGGCAGCGATGCCCAGCCCGCCCACGAACTTGGGGACATAGGCCGCCGTTGGCATCGTTGAGATCTTGCCCAGAGATAGATCGACTCTGAGTATCTTGCCTGTCCAACCAGATAGCCCGGTCATGCTAGTTGCGCCTCTCCTGGGCTGCGACAAAGGTGAGAGCACGCCCCGGGCATATCTCGACACAGAGAGGCCCTTCGGATCGGTCTTTGCACAGGTCGCACTTGAAGTAGATGCGCTGGCGTTCATCTGCTCTGAAGGAGATCACCGATCTCTCGGGCGTGAGAGGGCAGGCACGAGCGCAATCACCACAACCCAGACATCTGTCTGGATCGATATAGCGAGCGCCCGTGCGCTCGTCTATCCTGAGGGCTGGCTCGTCCAAACGGGCGGCACAGGCGTAGTAGCAGGCTGGCCAGTCGCATTGCTTGCACACGCGAATGTCGGGAAAGCCCGGCACAAAGTGGTCAAAGTCCACGCGAATGCGGGACAGCTCTGGGTTGCATTGGTGCTCGTGGAACAGCGAGCAGGCGATCTCGCACTCCCGGCACGTGAGACAGAGCTTCTCATTCACCTGGATGACGCCAGAGCGCTGCACCTGGAGTAGAGTTGCCCGGGATTCCAGGCTTGACTGAGATACGCTCAAGATACCTCCTCGTCAGCCGTGGGTTGAGCGACATGGGTCCCGTCTGGCTCATACCCGATGAATAGGGTCACCCGTTGCACCCTTCCTGGCGGGCCAACCTCTCCAAGAGCTTGCAGTAGGCCCTCTGGCCACGCTCAAAGCTGCTCAACCGGAAGAACTCGTTGGGCGCGTGGACTCTCGTGTCGTCGAGGCCGAAGGCAAAGACGACGGTGGGGGCGCCCAGGCTCCTCAAGAAGAGAGCGCACACCGGGATGGTGCCTCCCATTCTTGCCTCGTAGGGCGGTCGGCCGTAGATCTCGGTCAGGACATCGCGGGCGGCCAGGTTGCCCGGTTGATCGGCAGGAATGAGGTAGGGAAGGGCCGTACCCTCACGTGCTCCGCGATGAATGGCAGGGATCAGCGCCAGGACCGTGTCTGCCACTTCCCTCAGTGGCGAGGGGAGTGCTTTCATTGGGACAAGCGGACTGCCCCAGCGACGGGGGATTGAACTCGCGCCAGATCTTCCCCCCAAAACTTTTCAGTACCCAGTAGTCGCCGTCTCGGCGGACCATGTACTGCGGGCCCATAGGAATCTTTCCGTATGGCGTGTCCAGCACGTACTTTGGCTCTGCAAAGCCAGTGGTGAAGCCCCTGATGTTGCGGATGATCTCGATACCTGTTTCGATGGGCACGATGAAATGCTCCGTGCCTTTCAGGGTCTGGGCTTGATAGAGGTAGTAGGGACGCACGCGGATCCTCACCAGCTCCTGAACCAGCTTTTTCATCACCTCGGGAGTGTCATTGATGCCCCTCAACAGAACCGATTGGTTGCCCAACGGGATTCCAGCTTTGAGAAGGCGTGCGCACGCCTCCTCAGCCTCGGGAGTGATCTCCTTGGGGTGATTGAACTGAGTATTGATCCAGATGGGATGATACTTTTCAAGGGTATCGCAGAGTTTTGCTGTGATCCTCTGGGGCATCGTGCACGGAGTCCTGGTGCCAAGGCGGATGATCTCCACATGAGGGATCTGCCGGAGCTGAGCAATCAGGTCCTCCAGCCTGTCCTCGGGGAAAAGGAGTGCATCCCCTCCCGTGAGCAGCACGTCCCGAATCTCCTCGTGGGCTCTGATGTACTCGATCCCTCTTTGTGTGTGGCCACGCGAGAGATGCCGGTCAACCTCTCCCACCAGCCTCTTTCTCAAGCAGTGGCGGCAAAAGGTGGGACACTGATTGGTGATGCAGAAAGCCACCCGGTCTGGATAGACTCTTATCAGGGATTCTACAGGAGAGTGCTCCTCTTCGCGCAAAGGATCCAGAGTTCCAAAGCTCTCACGGAGTTCGAGGCCGGACGGAATGGCCTGCCTACGAATGGGGCAATTGCGGTCCTCTCTATCCATGAGACTGGCGTAGTAGGGGGTCACGGCCCATCGGCAGCTTCTGGAGACCGCCTCGATCCCCGCTGCTTCATCGGAGCTCACCTGAACGTACTTTCTCAGATCGTCCAGCGTTCTGATGCGATTGCGAAGCTGCCATCGCCAGTCGTTCCATTGCTCAAGATCAATGTCGGACATCCGTCGTCAACCTCCCAGTTCGCGTTTTCGCTAAACGGCACCTCTTCATCGCCGCTTCAAGGATACGTCCAATGAGTTCCTGATATGAAAGACCAGCAGCATAGGCTTGCTGGGGGAAAAGGCTGCTTTCTGGATGCAGGCCAGGAAGAGGGTTGATCTCAAGAAAGTGCGGCCTGCCCTGCCCGTCTGCCCTGAAATCCACTCGGGCGAAATCTCGGCATTCCAGTGCCCTGCAAACCGCAATCGCCATCCTTGCCATTTCTTCCGCGACATCCTCAGGGATCCCGGCAGGACATTGGAGTTCCCGAGCGTGCTCTGCCTTCCTCTCGTACGGGTAGTATTGGACACCCTCTGGCAGCACGATCTCCAAGATAGGGAAGACCTGCAAATCGTGACCGTTCCCCAGAAGGCCGACCGTGAACTCTCTCCCTTCCATGAATTGCTCGACTAGAGCGGGCTCCCGATACCGCTTCAATATGCGCGTCACCGCTCTCCGCAATTGATCGTGGTCTTTCACCAGGGCCCCTTCTCCGATTCCCATGCTCGACCCCTCGCAGTTGGGCTTTACGAACAGAGGAAAGGAGAGGTCCATCGCCTGAAGTGCGTCCACGCTCTCCGCTTTCAAGTAGGGTGGCGTGGCCACTCCCTGCGAGAGAGCGATCGCCTTGGCAAGCGCCTTGTCCAGGGAAACGCCGAGGGTAAGGGCATCGCTGCCAGTGTAAGGGATGTCGAGCATATCCAGTAGCGCGGGAACGAACGACTCTCGGCCTCGGCCGCCCCAGCCCTCGGCCACGTTGAAGGCCATCTCAACGTGATGCCTCTGGAGCTTGCTCGGAAGCTCCAGGTCACAGGGAAGGAGTAGAGCCTCGAACCCGTTCCAACGGATGGCGTCTTGAAGCGCTTCAATCTCACGATCGTCCTGGTACTCGGCGGCCAGATCCCCGGGAACTCTTGGCGATTCTGGCAGCGTTCCCTTCAAGTTGTAGATGAGAGCCACAATCATAGGTTTGGCACCAGACCATTGACAGATTGCCTTACCGTCAACCTCGAAGTAGAGTTGGCGGTTTGCTTATCAGGTTTGTCCACAAGATCCATTGCTCCAATTGCTGTGCGACCGAAAGCCGACGAAGACAAACTATACCTCCTTTCCTCGCACCAGACAAACGACTCAGTGAGACCATCGAAAAACAGATCTGTGATTGCGCCTGCACCTGCCAGCCCTGGTGGGTTGCCCAGGGTGGCGCAGGCACAGGCGAGGAATCTCTGTCTTGTGCGGTTTAGACTCTTTGCTTGTGCCCCTTCACTACGGGGTACTTGCGCTCAGAGTGACAACGACGGGAGCTCGCCCAGGGTTTCCCGATACTCTCTCGATCGCTTCTGGGCAACTCCCCTCAGAACGCCTCTCGGCAGAGGCGTCGCGGCTCCTGGCAGGCCAGCCTCTCCAAGAGCTTGCAGTAGGCCCTCTGGCCCAGCTCAAAGCTGCTCAACCGGAAAAACTCGTTGGGCGCATGCACTCGCTCGTCGTCCAGGCCGAAGGCAAAGACGACCGTGTGGGCGCCCAGAATCTCCAAGAAGAGGGCACACACCGGGATGGTGCCTCCCGTTCTGATCTGGTAGGGAGGGCGACCATACACCTCGGTGAGCACATCGCGGGCCACCAGGTTGCCCGGATGATCGGCGGGGATGAGATATGGATGCGCCGTAGCCTCAGCCGGGGTGACGGTGATCCTCACGCCCGGAGGAGTGTGCCTATCTATGTGGTCTGCGATCAGGCTCAGGATCCTGTCGGGGTCCTGGTCGGGCACGAGACGACAGGTGATCTTGGCGTGAGCCTCGGCCGGAAGGACGGTCTTGCTGCCCTCTCCCTGGAACCCACCCCAGATGCCGTTCAACTCCAGGGTAGGTCGCACCCAGGTTCGCTCTCGAGGCGTCCAGCCTGGCTCGCCGAACAGCTCGTCCACGCCGAGCTTCTCCTTGTACGTCGTGTCGTCAAAGGGCACGGCAGCCATGCTCGCCCGATCTGCCTCCGAGGGGGGCACGACCCCATCATAGAAGCCCTCCACCAGTATTCTTCCCTCGCGACTGCGCATCGAGTCGAGGAGTCGCACCAGGGCGTGGATGGGGTTCTGAACCGCTCCCCCGTATCTGCCCGAGTGTAGGTCGCTGTTCGGACCGCGCACGTGGATCTGCAGGCCGCAAATGCCTCTCAGGCCGAGGAGTAGGGCGGGCTCGCTTTCGCTGAACTGACTGCCATCGGCGCTCAGCACCAGATCGCAGGCCAGTAGATCCCGATGAGACGCCACAAAGCCCGGAAGCTGGGGACTGCCGATCTCTTCCTGTCCCTCAAAAAAGAACTTGCAGTTGACCGGCAGAGAGCCCGTGCTCTCCAGCATGGCCTGGGCGGCCAGGATGGGGATGAGCATGTTCCCTTTGTCATCCGAGGCCCCGCGTGCGTGGACTCGACCCTCCTGGATCACCGGTTTGAAGGGGGGATGCTCCCAGAGCGCCAGTGGGTCCACAGGCTGGGTGTCAAAGTGGCCGTAGATGAGGATTGTCGGCCGTCCGGAAGCGTGCAACCACTCACCATAGACCACGGGGTGTCCGCCCGTGGGCAGGATGCGTACGCCCTTGATGCCGGCGGCTTTCAGGCGATTCGCCACCCACTCGGCAGCGCGTTGCACGTCGCAGGCGTGCTCGGGCAACGCGGAGATGCTGGGGATGCGCAGGAAATCCAGCAGCTCGTCGATGAAACGGGATCTGTTGGTCTCAAGGTAGGTGTCCCAGTTGGCCATGGTGGCCGTCTCCTTTCTCTGAGGTGGATCATGAGCGAAAGCCGCTCATCTTCAACTCTAGCCTCGGACCAAAAGGCCACTGCATCGCGCTCGCGCCAGTCTGCGCGATGCCCGCTTCGCTGTCAAGCGGCAGCATGGCACGTCGGGGCGGACTGGACAAGGAGGAGGCACGGCTCGCCTCGCTCTTGACACCTCTGTCCCTGCCGCTATACTGCCGCCTGTGGCAAGACCCTCGTGGTCCGATCTGGACAAGCAAGGCGGACGACTGATGCGGCTTCGTGAGCGGCTGTGGAACCCCTATGCGACAGTCTTCTTGAGCAGCGGCTGCATCATGGTCATCGAGCTGGTGGCCAGTCGGCTGGTTGCTCCTCGACTGGGTGTCTCGCTGTACACGTGGACCTCGGTCATTGGCGTGGTTCTGGCGGGGATATCCCTGGGCAACTATGTGGGTGGGCGCCTTTCTGATCGGCATGGCACGTTCTCCCTCCTGGGCCTTATACTGACCCTGGCTTCCATCGCCAGCCTGGGCATCCTCTGGCTGAGCAACGATCTACATGAGATCGATCTGCCGAAATCTGTTCCTTTCATGGTTTGGGTCGTGGGCTACATCGCTGCCGTGTTCTTTTTGCCGGGGGCGCTCCTGGGATGCGTGGCCCCCATCGTGGTCAAACTCAGCCTGACTAGCCTGGAACGCTCGGGGACCACGGTGGGCAAGATCTATGCCTGGTCAACCGTGGGCAGCATCGTGGGCACCTTTGCCACCGGCTTCTACCTCATCTCCTGGTTCGGCACCAAGACCATCGTTCTGCTCGTGTCGGGCCTGTTGATGCTGATGGCGCTCTGGTTTCTGACCAGTACCCGTCTCAAGAAGGCTCTCTTGCGGGCGGCGCTGGCCGTTTGTGCGTTCGGGTTGTCGGTCTGGCTGCTGCATCGCGGTGGCTTCCTGAGCCGGAATTGCCTGCTCGAGACGAACTACTACTGCATCAAGGTGAGCGAGGAAGATATCGGGGGAAGGACCGTTCGCGCCCTGATCCTGGATCGGCTGGTGCACAGCTACTCCGATCCTGACGATCCGATGCACCTGGTATACGGCTACGAGCGAGCGTATGCTGAGGTCGTCCAGCCGATGATGGAGCGCAAGCCGAACCTCGAGGCGCTGTTCATCGGCGGGGGTGGCTACACCTTCCCCCGCTATCTGGAAACCGCTCTGCCCCAAAGCCGTGTCGTGGTCTCAGAGATCGACCCAGGGGTGACCGAGGTGGCTCAGGCCAGGCTTGGTTTGGACCCTGCCACGCGCATTCAGACTCACAACCTCGATGCGCGGATGTTTGTTGCCCGGCACTGTGAGCCCGACTCGTACGACGTCGTTTTTGGCGACGCTTTCAACGACTTCTCGGTGCCCTTTCACCTGACCACGCGCGAGTTTGACCGGCTGGTGGACCGTTTGCTCCGCGACGACGGCCTCTATGTGGTCAACATCGTCGATGGGGGCCGGCGGGGACACTTTATGCGAGCCTACGTGCACACCCTTCGCCAGGTCTTCCCCCATGTCGCCGTTATTCCCTCTGGCGACGAGTGGCGCGAATCCACTCGCACGACCTTTGTGATCGTGGCCGGCCAGCAGCCCCTCGACCTTTCCCATCTGTCGGTCAATCACCAGCCCCTCAGCGAGGAGGAGCTCGAGGCCTATCTGAGTCTCGACCCGCCTCTCATCCTCACCGACGAGTACGTTCCGGTGGACAACCTGCTGGCCCCGGTCTTTGAGGACTCTTACCGAGGCTGATTCCCACGCACAGCGGGGGATCGCCGGACTGGTGTTTGGAGAAACGCTGCACGAAAGAAAGAGAGGGTACGGTCCGCCATGAACGGCGAGCTAGTCCGAAAGCTGTATGAACGTATCGACGCTTTGCCCATCGTGGACGTGCACACTCACGTGGACTGGAAGATGGGCACCGCGGCCAACATCGGCGACATCCTCAGCTATCACTACTACACCGAACTGACCAACTCGGCCGAGTTCCAGCACGGCGAGTTTCCCTTTGGTGATCCTCAAGAGCTCACCCGGGTAATACTGCCCAAGCTGGCCCTCATCAGCAACACGGTGCAGCACGACTGGCTCATGACGATTTCGCGCGAGTACCTTGGCTTGGATCCCGACCAGTGGCGTCCCGAGAACTGGCGGTCCATCTTTGACCGTTCAGTCGTCGTCATGGACAGGCCAGGTTGGCGCGAGGAGCTCATCGCCCGGTGCAACATCAGGCGCGTCTTTCTGACCAACCAGTACGATGAGGATCTGGAGGGCCTGGACACGACGTTCTACAGCCCCTGCCTTCGGACCGAGCCCTTTACCCTCTGGTTCGAGCGCGCCGGCCAGCGAGAGGGAATCGGTGCATTCCTTGGGCGACCCATCCGCCTGACCACGGACTTTTGTGCTGGCATCGACAAGGTCTTTGCCAAGTTCATGGCTCACGGCATGGGCTACGCGGCCATGTCGATTCCGGCCAACTTCCAGACGTTTGAGGTCGCCGACGAGGACGCTCAACGACTCCTGGACAAGATGGTGGGGGGCACCGCGCTGGACGACGATGAGCGGCGTGCGTGGGGCGCGTTCGCCATGAACCGCATCTGCGATGCCTGTCGCAAGTATGGCAAGCCCTTCCACCTGATGATTGGCGTCAATCGCGAGGTCTACGCCCACGGCGTGCCCTCGGGCATGGACCTCTTTGACTCGGTCAATTCGATGCGCGGATATGACTACTTGTTCAACACCTACTGGGATGTGCGCTTCCCCACGGCGTTGCTATCCGATACGACCGGCCTGGAGCTGACCGCCGCCGCCTGGATTCGCCACAACGTGTATCCTTCGGGGCACTGGTGGTACTCGAACCAGCCCACCGACATCGCCCGAGAGATCAGGCGCCGCATCGACAGCGTGCCGGGCAAGAAGTCGATCGGCTACTTCTCCGACGCCTACTATCTGGAGTTCGTCCTGCCCAAGTTTCGCATGTACAAGTTCGAGCTGGCCCTGGCCCTGGCCGAGCGCATGGAACGCAGCCTGATCCACCCCAACATGGAGCCCTTCACCGTGGACGATGCCCTGGAGCTTGCCGAGAGCCTCTTGATCGTGAACCCAGCGCGCATTCTGGACATACCGGGACTCTAGCCTTCGTTGGTGACGCGGGTTGTTTCCCTGGTGAAGACAAGCTGCGATACTGCTCTCTGGTGCACCGTTCCGCAAGCTGGGAGAACGCGTGGCCAAGGCTTGGGACGTGGGCAGCGCGCTTGGGGCGGTGGGCAGCTTAGCTCCCAGCCGTTGGGCTCGGCGCCTAGTTCCTCAGTGGAGGGGTAGAATGCCGCAAGTGCATCTATTGGAAACAATAGAGCAGGCTTCAGGAGTTGTCTTCAGGAAACTTTACCCTATCGAGGATAATGCGACGTTGGTTGTCAACGCACATTTGCTTGTAGAAGCTCTCTTGTACCGATTCATTCAGTCCAAGGTGCCAAGTCCGCGATTCATAGATAACGCTCGATTCACATTCAGTGATATCCACTACTTGGCAAGAGCTATGCGTGAGGAGAAAGAAACAGAGAACTGGTTCTGGAACGTTACCAGGCAGCTCAACTCTATACGCAACACTGTTGTCCACAGTATTGAGGTTGAAGACCTGGGGGATAGGATAGACCGATTGATGGACTTGGCTGAGAACAGGATATACATCCACGCGCCCGGCGCAGACTCCGAAGAACGTGAACAGAAAAGGCTTCAGTTGTTTTTGATCATATTGTGTGCGGTTGCCAATAATCTGGCTGACGATTCCTTTCAAGTCTAGGGGGAGGCAACAGTCTGACCCACTGAGATCGGTGGCGGCTCACAAGCGGTTGCAGCCGACTCGCTACGCGCGTCAAAGTCGCGGCACACCTGGCCTGTTTGTCGATTCGGCTGTTTAGGGGCGCATGGCCGCGCGCCCCTGCACTGTACCAGGTCATGGGCGTGTGGTCCGCCCGGATGGCATCGCGCACTTGGTCGAGTAGCTTCTTGGCCGATTGCGCATCGTAGACTTCGCTGGGGCTGCCTGTGCAACAGCTTGACCTGCTACGCGTTCACGACTATGATTTGTTTGGTGGTGTAAGTCGCGCCGGGTGGTGAGTATTCGCTGACGATCCTTTTTTTCTGCACAGTATGGCTGCGGCATGTTCCCGGCGGAACGAAGCATGGCGCGCTACGCCGATCTGGTTTCGCATAATCGCTAGTTGGGCGGCTCCGGGTCTAGTGATCCTCACCAGCAAGATGACGAAAACGAGCATCCACACCCTTGACGCGAGAGACAACTCCATGTTGGAGGTGGTTCGCGACTACTTCCAGCTAGGTCCAGATCGCATGCTCACGGAAATCCGAGCAGTGCTTGCTCAGACTGAACAGATACTCATGAGCAAAGGGATCAGATACGCTGACCTGAAGACTGCCCTTGTGCCTAATCCGAAAAAGCGCGAGATTGCGATGGTTTTCGACACTGCTCGCATTCCAGATGGCTGGTACGGATTCCCCATCCACACCAGGATTATCCCTCTCCTCCCAAAGAGCAGTAACCACAGTGTCCTCGCCGGCGACTATCTGGGAGATCACGAACACCAAGAAAGCCTCTATCACATGCTCGCAGGCAACATAAACCTCGCAAGGGACCTAGACTATCGCCATAGTAGCCAGTTCTACTTTGTGTACCTCAACAACCTAACCGACAGAATGGTCGCGTCATTTCATACGGGATTGTTCGGATACGAGCCCTACGTTGGGTTCGTTGACCTTACATTCTCGTCCTCACTAAAGACCTACGTATCCATGATCCTTGTGAACCATTGTCTAAAGCACCGCGGATACATAATCATGGGACATGAGGACGACCGTGATAGCGGGGAGGATGTGAACATGAATGGCTATCCCTATGAGGATAGCGGCTTCATTTGCAGGAGTCTGCCATCATATCTGTTCGATCTGTTCCTTTCATACAAGATTGAACGTCCCGTCTTCCGCGGTTTTGAGACCGACACGGAATTCTCGCTCAACGCCATCAACCCTGATCCGATGCCACTCTTTGATTTTGGTATTCGCGTGGACGCAGCGAAATCCGACTACCTCTTGACTAGCAAGACGGGCAGTTTGAAGCGAACTGGTCTGATCGAGAGTGTGCATGGCGAGTTGGAGGCCCGCATTCGAGAGAAGATATCCTCCAACTACATCTACAACCTCTGCCATGACGACCAGCATGGGACTACCAAATTCGACATTCTGCTCGAACTACAACCTTCCGATGCTTCTTCTGCATCTTCGCCAATTCGCACCATGGTCGCGCTCGAGTACATCCCTGCCGAGAGATGTCTCCGTCTCATCACCTTGCACTAAGGCCGCCTAACAACTCGCTGAAGCCGACCCGGCTGGCGCGCGGAAAGTCAACCTTGCGTTGTCAGCCTTCGTGCCTGAGGCGGATGGTTTGCCCGAATCCTTCGCAGCTACCAGGTCATCGGCGTATAGCCCGCCTTGATGGCCTCCGACACCGGCGACCCGATGTACTCGACCTCGCAGCCCAGGGCCAGCAGCATCTCGCTGACCCCATACTTGTCTGAGCACCACTTGCAGGCCTGAGGAACCGTTCCGCCTTGGATGATCGCCTCGACCAGTTCCCTCAGGTCGGGGTCGGTGGCGATGGTCACCTCGGAGGGACCGAAGAAGAATAGCTTCATCTCCTTCATCCAACCCCGGGCCACAACGTTCCTGGCATAGACCAGGCCCATCTCCAGGACCTTGCGGTCTCCACTGGCCAGGATGACGGCCAGCTTGTCACTCATTGTTCACCTCCAGTTTGACGTCCCCTTGCCCCAGCAAGTCCTCCAGATGATCGACCAGCCCCGCAAGGTAGGCGAAGGCCGACTCCACCGGCTCTGGCGTCGTCAGGTCCACGCCGGCCAGCTTGAGCGCGTCTATGGGGTAGAGCGAGCTCCCCGCTCTGAGGAAGGCCATGTAGTTGTCCACTGCCCCCGGCGCCCCAGCCAACATCCCTGCCGCCAGGGCGTGGGCGCCGGAGATGCCCGTCGTGTACTGATAGACGTAAAAGTTGGCGTAGAGATGCGTCGAGAACTCGCCCCAGGTGATGCCGACCCTGTCCTCGTC